>Ga0247732_10000104_pt1 | contig 56473 bp, 43 predicted proteins | sample UWRJL163409C2_FD_180940 | JGI IMG/M metagenome (GOLD analysis project Ga0247732, IMG submission 180940) | Plant litter microbial communities from Arlington Agricultural Research Station in Wisconsin, United States - UWRJ-L163-409C-2 | ecosystem: Environmental > Terrestrial > Plant litter >... | reverse complement strand
GCCGTGGAGTCGCGCACGATCAGCTTCGACGCCAGGCGCACCGTGGGGCTCGCGACCTCTTCGCCCGCGGCGAGCTTCAGCAGAAGGCGCGTGGCCTCGGCCGCCATGCTCGACAGCGGCTGGCGCACCGTCGTGAGCTGCGGGCTCACCCACCGGCACAGGTCGACGTCGTCGAAGCCGACCACAGACAGGTCTTCGGGGATGCGCAACCCGCGCTCTCTGGCGGCGAGGTACACGCCGTAGGCCTGCTCGTCCGATCCGCTGATGATGGCGGTCGGCCTGTCGGGCAGGTCGAGCAGTTCGCCGCCGAACAGCTGGCCACCCGCGATGAGCGAGTCGCCCTGGCGCACAAGAGAAGGGTCGGCTGCGATGCCGGCTCGCCCGAGGGCCGAGGTGTAGCCGTCGAGCCTGTCTTGATGGCACTCGAGGCTGATAGGGCCGGTAATGAAGCCGATGCGGCGATGCCCCAGGGCCAGCAGATGCTCCGTTGCCTCGCGCCCGCCCACCCAGTCGGTGGCCGAGACGGTGACGAACGACTCGGTGTCGGAACCGATCGGGTCGATGGCGACCACGGGAACCTGCAGGCGCGACAGCTCTTTTCTGGCCTGCGGCTCGAGCTCGGAGACGACGAGCACCACGCCGTCGGTGCCGCGGGCCGAGATTCGCTCGATCCAGTCGGGCGAGCCCGCAGGGCGGCCGTCGGTGGCGTTCACCACCAGGTCGGCGCCCGCGCGGGCCGCCTCGGCCTGGGCTCCGCGCAGCAGCTCGGTGGCCCATTGCGTCTCGAGGCTCGAGATGACGAAGTCGATCAACGGGGTGCCCCGCCGCGGTTTGCGCCGCGCGTATCCCCGGTCTTCGAGCAGGCGTTCGATCTCTTCGCGTTTCGGCGCCGAGATGCCGGGCTTGCCGTTGAGTACCCGCGACACCGTGGGGATCGACACCCCCGCCGCTTCGGCTATCTGGGCGAGGGTCGCTCCGGCTTCAGACATGGGGCCCTCCTCTCGACGTGAATTCCCGACATGAATATCGATCACATTTCGCCAACCCCGTTGACTCGTGATCTGCCCCCAGCCTACACTGCTGATTACGCAATTTACGCAAAAGTTGCGCAGCAAGTTTCAGGTAAGTTCAATCGCAAAGCTCACGCATCCCGCGTAAGAGTTGCGTACAGGTTCTACTGGCGATCCGCAGAGACGCGGAGACTAAGAGGAGAAACAATGTCAAAGCAGACATTCGGATGGCGCCGCAGCAGCGCGATCGTCGTGGCCGGTCTGGCGGCCCTATCGCTCGTCGCCTGCTCAGGCGGCGGTGGCGGGAGCTCGGCCGACGCGGGCTCGGCGAGCGAAGGATCGATCACCTGGTGGGGCTGGACCCCCGACAAGCCGCTGGCCGACAAGCTCATCGCATCGTTCAACGAGGAGTACCCCGACATCACAGTCGAGTTCGTCTCGAAGCCGATCGACACCTACGACTCGGTTCTCGGCCCGGCGATCACCTCGTCTGACGGGCCAGATGTCTTCAACGTCGCCCCGGGATCGGCCAACGGAGGCGTCAACACGTTCCAGGCCGGCGCCATCGACCTGGCCCCCGCGGTCGAAGAGGCCCTCGGGTCGGGCTGGAAGGACAAGCTGGCCGCATCCGGAGTCGACGGACTGAGCGTCGACGGCAAGGTCGTGGGCCTGTCTGCCGGCGCCGTCTACTCGGGCAGCGTGTGGATCAATAAGGACATCTTCGACAAGAACGGCCTCACGCCCCCGACCACCTACGACGAGTGGGTGCAGGTCTGCCAGACGCTCGAGGCCGCCGGCCAGGGATGCTTCGTGCAGGGCGCGGGCCAATGGGCGTTCGACATGGACACCTTCGAGGCGATCATGCAGAACATCGAGCCCGGCGCGTACGCCAAGGCGTCGCGCGGCGAGATGGACTACACCGACCCCGCCTTCGAAAAGGGCATGGACATCTGGAAGTCGATGTTCGACGACGGCATCATGCAGGAGGGCGCGATCGGGCTGCAGCAGTACCCCGACGCCAACAACGCATTCATGTCGCAGAAGTACGCCATGGTCATGATGGGCAGCTGGTACACCCAGTACACCGTGCGCGACTCGATGGTCGCCGCGATGGAGGCCGCCGGGGTCGCGAACCCCGAGCCGTTCACGATGATCCCGATCCAGTTCCCGGATGTCGCGGGAACCGGCAACACGGGTGAGATGTTCGGCGACGCCGACTACGGACTCGCCGTCAGCGCCAAGAGCGACCAGCAGGCGGCGGCCACGACCTTCGCGACCTGGCTGACGACATCCGAGGCCGGCCAGGGCGCCGTCGCCAACACGCTCAACGACATCCCGTCGCTGAACGGCGTGCAGCCCGAGTGGGACGGCATCGACCTGGTCAACCCGGATGCGCAGCTCGACGCGCTGAAGGAGTACACCGACATCGCCGGCAGTGCGACGGAGCCGCGCTTCGCCTCGGTGAGCGCCGACCTGAACACCGCTTTCCGAGACGCCCTCATCGGCGTCGCCACCGGCGACCAGACCGCGAAGCAGGCCCTCGAGGCCCTGCAGGCCGTGGTCGACAAGCAGAAGTAGCGCAGGCAGCATCCGACCCACCCCGCGGGCGGTCACCCCGACCGCCCGCGGGACCCGCGAGCCTCACCGGGGCTCGAACAAAGCACAACCTTCAAGCAATGGAGCTGACATGAGCACGGCGACCGTGGAACCACGTGCCGGAACACCCGCCCCGGGGGTGCCGAACCGGGCCCCCTCACCCCGTCGGCCTCGAAAGAAGATCTTTCTCGGCGCGGGCATGATCTGGATCCTGCCCGCGCTGGTGCTCGTCATCGGCATGATCTACTTCGCCATCGGGTACACGGGCTACGTCTCGACGCTCGACTGGAACGGCTTCATCCTGAGCCCGTCGGAGTCGGTCGGCGCCGACAACTTCACCCAGATGTTCCAGGACGACGTGTTCTGGCTGGCCATCTGGCACACCGTCGTCTTCTTCGTCGTGACCTTCGCAGTGCAGACCACGATCGGGTTCACCTTCGCGGCTCTTATGCACTCGAAGCTCAAGCTCGCCCCGGTCTACAAGGTCATCATCTTCGTTCCGACCGTGCTGGCCCCGGCCACGATGGCCCCGGTGTTCCGTTCGATCTTCGACGTGGATGGCCAGTTCAACTGGGTGCTGCGCCACGTCGGCCTGGGCGATCTCGCCCACCCGTGGCTGGCCGACTCGGCCACCGCGATGCCCGTGGTCATGGCGATCACGATCTGGCAGTGGACGGGACTCACCTTCATCCTCTTCTACGCCGCCATGGCGCAGATCGAACCCGAGGTGCTCGAGGCGGCCCGCATCGACGGCGCGAGCAACCTGCGCACCCTCGTGTCGATCATCTGGCCGATGTGCAAGGGAACCACCATCGCGCTGGCGACCCTCGGCATCATCGGCGCGCTCAAGACCTTCGACGTTCCCTATCTCGTCACGAAAGCGGGCCCGAACCATGCGACCGAATTCCTCGGCACCTACATCTACCAGACCATGGTCGCCGAGAAGCACTTCGGCTACGCGGCGGCGATCTCGATCGCTCTGCTCGTGCTGGCCATCGGCGGAGGCGTGCTCATGAACCTGCGCCGTCGAAGCGACGAGAGCTGAGGCCCGGCATGTTCGAACTGCGCACCCTCAGGTCACGCATCGGCGTGCAACTGCTCGCAACCATCATCGTCATCCCCTACCTCTTCGCGCTCGTCGCGATGGTGCAGGGATCTCTCGCCGGAGCGGGCTGGGGCAACTACGCCAAGGTCTTCGACACCGGCGTCGTTCCCACCTACTTCATGAACACGATCATCGTGGCCGGGTCGACGATCGCCATCGTCTACGTGTGCACGATGCTCGCCGCCTTCGGCTTCGCCAAGCTGCGCATCCGCGGCAAGGAGGTGTGGTTCTGGCTGCTGCTCGTGGCCCTCACCATGCCCGAGGCCGTACTGCTGACGCCGCTCTTCGTCACGGCGTCGACACTCGACATCTACAACGAGCTGATCGCCGTGATCCTGCCGCTCGCCGCGCTGCAGGTGCCTTTCACGGTGCTGCTGGCGCGCAGCTTCTTCGCCGGCATCCCGACAGAACTGATGGATGCCGGGCGCGTCGACGGCGCGAGCATCGTGAAGGTGTTCTGGTACATCGTGCTGCCGCTCACCCGCCCCATCGCGGGAGCCATCGTCGTGCTCACCCTGATCAACAGCTGGAACGCCTTCCTGCTGCCCATGCTGATGCTCAACGACCCCGGCAAGCAGGTCGTCACGCTGCTTCCCTCGTTCTTCACGAGCCAGTACACCAATGACCAGACCGGCGTTCTGGCCGCCGCGGTCATCACGGCCGTGCCCGTGATCGTCGCCTACCTGCTGCTGCAGCGCTCGTTCGAGCGCGGCCTCGCAGCGGGAGCCCTCAAGTGACGGGCGGCCCGGTGGGCGGGCTCGCGGGCCGCACCGCAGGCGCAGGCAGCCTCGCGGGCCGGCTCGCCGTGGTCACCGGCGGCACCGCCGGCATCGGGCTGGCCATCGCCCGGCGCTTCGTCTCCGAGGGCGCCGACGTGATCGTCACCGGCACGAACCCCGAGCGGGCCGAGGCCCTGCGCATCGAGGGCCAGGAGACCGACGCGCCCATCGGCATCCAGGTCGTACTGGCCGACGCGGCCGGCCTCGACGGCCTCGACCGGCTCGCCGAGGTGATCCGGGCATCCGGCCGCACCATCGACGTGCTGGTGGCCAACGCGGGCCGCGACGTCGATTCCACGCCCCTCGTCGACATGACGCCCGAGCTGTTCGACAGGGTGGCCGGGCTCAACTTCCGCGGCACGTTCTTCGCGGCGCAGCGGCTCGTGCCGCTGATGACGGATGGCGGCAGCATCGTGCTGGTCTCGTCGATCGCCGCGCACAACGGCGGCCCGGGGCACGCGGTCTACAACGCCACGAAGTCGGCGGTGCGCTCGCTGGCCCGAACGCTCACCTCCGAGCTCGCGGGCCGAGGCATCCGCGCCAACGCCGTGAGCCCGGGGCCTATCGCGACGGCCGGCTTCGACCAGTTCACCGGCGGATCGGAGACGGTCGAGCAGGCCGTCGCCGCGATGATCCCCGTGGGCCGCATCGGCAGGCCCGACGAGGTCGCCGCCGCAGTGCTGTTCCTCGCAAGCCACGAATCGAGCTTCATCGCCGGCGCCGAACTGGTCGTCGACGGCGGAATGAGTCAGGTGTGACCGGCACGCACGCGCGAGAGACCCTCGCGAATCGGTCTGTTCACCACGAAGAAAGAAGGTCTGTCATGTCCAACCCCGTGAGATTCGCCGTCGTCGGAACAGGCTGGAGGGCCGACTTCCACATCCGCATGGCCAGGGCCGCGCCCGACCGGCTGCAGGCGGTGGCCGTCGTGGCCAACTCGGCCGAGGCTGCGGAGCGCACCTCCGAGAAGTGGGGCATCCCGGTCGTGCGCACCCTTGAGGAAGCGCTGACCTTCCACCCCGACTTCGTGATCGCGGCGGTGTCGTGGTCGTCGATGCCGACGGTCACCACCCGGCTCGTCGAGCTCGGCGCGCACGTTCTCGCCGAGACGCCCCCGGCGCCGGATGCCGACGGGCTGCGCTCGCTCTGGGCGGCCGTCGGTGCATCGGGCCTCGTGCAGGTGGCCGAGCAGTACATGCTGATGCCCGGCCACGCCTCGCGGCAGGCCGTCGCTCGCGGCGGAGCCATCGGTCGCGTCAACGCCGTGCAGGTCGCATCGACGCACCTGTACCACGCGACCTCACTCGTGCGCGGGTTCCTCGGTGTGGGCATGGAGGAGACGGTCGTGAACGCGCGCACCTTCTCGGCGCCGCTGGCCGACCCGCTCACCTTCGACGGCTGGGTTGCCGACCCGCAGCCCGAGCCCAAGACCACCACGATCGCCACTCTCGACTTCGGCGACGGGCGCATGGGCCTCTACGACTTCGTCGACAACCAATGGTGGAACCCGCTACTGGCGCGCCGCATCGTCATCCGCGGCTCGCTCGGAGAGATCGTCGACGACACCGTCACCCACCTCACCGACGAGGGCGTGATCGTCTCGCCCATCTCGTATCGCCGCACCGGCGTCGACATGAACCTCGAGGGCAACGAGGTCGTCTCGGCCAGCTTCGAGGGCCGGCGCGTGTACGAGAACCCGTGGGTGGGAACCAGCTTCTCCGAGGACGACATCGCCGTGGCGTCGTTCCTCGCAGAGACGGGCCTGTGGGCCAGGTCGGAGGGCCCGGAACCGTACTCCCTGGCCGACGCCTGCCAGGACCACCTGCTCGGCCTCGCCATAGAGGAATCCGCTCGAACCGGCGCCGACGTGCGCACAACCAAGGAGGACTGGGCCTGATGCCCCTCGTAACCATCGAACTCGCAGACACCGTTGACCACGACACCCGCTTCGCCTACGCCGAGGCCATCAATGCCGGCCTCGTCGAGGGGCTGGGCATGGACGCGGAGGACCGCTTCCAAGTGATCCACCCGCTGCCGGCCGACCACATCGTGGCCGACCCGCACTACCTCGGAGGAGACCGCCGCGATGTCGTCTACGTGCGCATCCTCATGGTGAAGATGTACGACGCCGGCACGAAGCGCGCCATGTTCGACGCCGTCGCGCGCAACCTCGAAGCCCTGGGCGTGCGCCCCGACGACGTGTTCATCGCGATCACCGAGAACACGCTCGACGACTGGTACCCCGGCGCACGGGGAGAGCGATGACCGCGCGCCCGGGTCTGGAGCGGGGCGACCTGAGCCACCGTCTCGCCGACGCACGCCTCACCCTGGTCGACGCCCACGGGCATCCGCTGGCCTCGACCGAGGTGACGATCGAGCAGACGCGGCACGCGTTCGGCTTCGGCGACATCGGCTTCGACTTCGTCGACTGGCTGGGCGGGCCGCCCGCGTCGGGTGAGCCCAGCGCGTCGGAGGTGTTCGGCGGGCAGGCCCCGCCTGACGTCGAGAGGCTCGCCGACGACTGGCTGGGGCTGTTCAACAACATGACCCTGCCGTTCTACTGGCGCGCCTTCGAGCCGGTTCAGGGCAGGCCGGAGACCGAGCGACTCAGGCGCACCGCCGAGTACTTCGCCGCACGCGGGGTGACCGTGAAGGGTCACCCGCTGGTGTGGCACACGCTCGCCCCGGCGTGGCTGCTCGAGCTCGACGAGGCCGACGTCGAGCAGACGATCCGGCAGCGCATCCGCCGCGAGGTCACCGAGTTCGCGGGCGTCGTCGACCTGTGGGACGCGATCAACGAGGTCGTCATCCTGCCCGTGTTCACGGCCGAGGACAACGCCGTGACCCGGCTCGCCCAGCGCCTCGGCCGGGTGGGCATGGTGCGGCTCGCCTTCGAGGAGGCGCGCGCCGCGAACCCGCACGCCCGGCTGGTGCTCAACGACTTCGACCTCAGCGCCGACTACGAGCACCTGATCGAGGAGTGCCTGGCCGCAGGCATCCAGATCGACGCCCTCGGACTGCAGACGCACATGCATCAGGGCTACCGGGGCGAGGACCAGGTGTGGGAGATCCTCGAGCGCTTCTCGCGGTTCGGGCTGCCGCTGCAGCTCACCGAGACGACCCTGCTCTCGGGCGACCTCATGCCTGCGCACATCGTCGACCTCAACGACTACGTGGACGACGCGTGGCCGTCGACCCCCGAGGGCGAGGCCCGGCAGGCCGACGAGCTCCTGCGTCACTACCGCACGGTCGTCGGCCACCCGGCGGTCGAGTCGCTCACCTACTGGGGCATCACCGACCACGGTGCGTGGCTCGGGGCCCCGTCGGGCCTGATCCGCGCCGACGGAAGCCGCAAGCCCGGCTACGACGCGCTGCACGAGCTCATCCGCGGCGAGTGGTGGCTGCCCGAGACGACCACGACGACGGATGCCGACGGCCAGGTCGCGGTGCAGGGATTCGCCGGGCGCTACCGGGTGACGACCCCGGCGGGCAGCTCCGAGGTCGAGTTGGGCGCGGGCGCCGAGTCGCTCGTCGTCGAGGTGGGAGCGTGACCTCGACTCGCGAGCAGCGCGCCGTGTGGCTGCGCACGATCGCCGACCGCCTCGACGAGCAGACAGATGAGCTGGTCGGGATCGCCGATCGCGAGACGCACCTCGGCGCCGCCCGTCTCACCGGCGAGGTGGCGCGTACCACCGGGCAGCTTCGTCTCTTCGCCGACGTCGCTCTCGAGGGCTCCTACCTCGAGGCAGTGCTCGACGAGGCGCGGCCGGATGCGACGCCGCCGCAGCCCGAGATCCGTCGCGTTCTGCGGCCGGTAGGCCCGGTCGCCGTGTTCTCGGCATCGAACTTTCCGTTCGCCTTCTCGGTCGCCGGCGGAGACACCGCGGCGGCGCTCGCGGCAGGATGCCCCGTGATCGTCAAGGCGCACTCGGGACACATCGAGCTCTCGCGCCGCACGGCCGAGATCGTGACGCAGGCGCTCGACGAGGCCGGCGCTCCGGCAGGCACCTTCGCGCTCGTCGAGGGGCGCGAGGCCGGCATCGATCTCGTCACCGCGCCGAACACCCGGGCGGTCTCGTTCACCGGGTCGCTCGCCGGCGGGCGCGCACTCCTCGACGCCATCGCCACGCGACCCGAGCCCATCCCGTTCTACGGCGAGCTGGGAAGCATCAACCCTGTGGTCGTCACGCCCGCAGCCCTGGCCGCGCGCGGTGAGGAGCTCGGCTCCGGCCTCGTCGCCTCGTTCACGCTGGGCGGCGGGCAGTTCTGCACGAAGCCCGGGGTGGTGTTCGTTCCTCGGGGCTTCGCGTCCGCGACCTCCATTGCCGAGCGGGTGAACGCGCTCGCGCGACCCACGCTGCTGACCGACCGCATCGCCGACGCGTTCGGCGAGACCCTCGAACGCCTGCTCTCGGTCGAGGGTGTCGAGCTGGTCGCTGGCGGGGCCGTGCGCGACGGTGCGCCCGCGCCCACCGTGCTGCATGCATCCATCGCCGCGTTCGCCGAGCACAGCGACGCGTTGCTCGAGGAGTGCTTCGGCCCGCTCACCCTGCTCATCGAATACGGCACGCTGGCCGAGGTCGAGTGGGCGATGGTCGCGGTCGCGGGGTCTCTCACCGCGACCGTGCACGCCGAGCCGGCCGACGACATCCGGGGTCTGGTCGACCGACTGGCCGCCCTGGCCGGTCGTGTGCTGTTCGACGGCTGGCCGACCGGCGTGGCCGTGACCTGGGGCCAGCACCACGGCGGCCCGTGGCCGGCCACGAACACGCAGCACACCTCGGTCGGGGCCACCGCGATCCGCCGCTTTCTGAGGCCGATCGCCTACCAGAACGCGCCCGCCGAGGCCCTTCCGTTCGACCTCACCGATGCCGGGCTCGCCCGCATCCCGCACCGCAGAAACGGAGAGCTGATCCTGCCGTGAGCAACGAGAGCACACCGCTGGACCCGCCCGCGCAGGAGGAACCGCAGCCGCACCTCGGGCGCATAATCAAGACGGGCCCGGCCCGTCGACGCAGCGCCGCCTGGTACGGCGGCGACGACCGCAACACCTATCTGCATCGCGCCTGGATGCGCCGGGGCATTCCCGACCACGCGTTCGACGGGCGGCCGCAGATCGCGATCGCGAACACGGCCAGCGACCTCGCGCCCTGCAACTCGCACCTCGACGAGGTCGCGCAGAGCGTGAAGAACGGGGTCTACGAGGCCGGCGGAATCCCTTACAACCTACCGATCATCTCGCTGGGCGAGACCACCGTGCGCACCACGGCGATGCTGTGGCGCAACATGATGGCGATGGCGGCGGAGGAACTGTTCAGGGCGAATCCCGTCGACGGGCTCGTGCTGCTCGGCGGCTGCGACAAGACGATTCCCGCGCTGCTCATGGCAGCCGCGTCGGTGGGCATCCCCGCCATCGTCGTGCCCGGCGGACCCATGCTGAACGGCACGTTCCAGGGGAAGCCGCTGGGCTGCGGCACGGATGTCTGGCGACTGAGCGAAGAGGTGCGGGCGGGGCAGCTCGACGCCGACTACTTCGTGAAGAGCGAGTCGTCGATGATCCGCAGCCGGGGCCACTGCAACACCATGGGCACGGCGTCGTCGATGGCCTGTGTAACCGAGGCTCTCGGCATGACACTGCCGGGAGTGGCCGGGATCCCCGCATCCGACAGTCGCCTGCTCGAGTTCTCGCACGCCACGGGCAATCGCATCGTGAGCATGGTCGAGGAGGGCCTCGCGCCCGCCGACATCCTGACGCCCGCCGCGTTCCACAACGCGATCGTCGCGCTCGCGGCCATCGGCGGATCGACGAACGCCGTGGTGCACCTGCTGGCCATCGCCCGGCGCGTGGGCGTCGACGTGGGCCTCGACGACTTCGACCGCATCGGCGCCGACGTGCCGCTGCTCGTGAACCTGCAGCCCGCGGGCGAGCACCTCATGGAGGACCTGTTCAGGGCGGGCGGCTTTCTCGCCGTGATGAACGAGGTGAAGAATCTGCTCGACCCGGGCGCGATCACCGTGCTGGGCACACCCTTCGTCGACGAGCTCGCGGCGCACCGGGTGTGGGACAGGGATGTCATCCGCACCACGTCCGACCCCCTGCAGCGAGCCGCCGGAATCGCGGTGCTGCGCGGCAACCTGGCGCCGACCGGGGCGATCATCAAGCCGGCCGCCGCGAGCCCGGCGCTGCTGCAACACCGAGGACCCGCTGTGGTGTTCGACTCTGTCGAAGACATGCACGCGCGCATCGACGACCCCGAGCTGCAGGTGACAGCGGACTCCGTTCTTGTGCTGCGCGGCTGCGGTCCGCGCGGCTACCCGGGCATGCCCGAGGTCGCGAACATGCCGCTGCCGACGAAGATGCTCGAGCAGGGCGTGCGCGACATGGTGCGCATCTGCGACGGGCGTATGAGCGGCACCGCATACGGCACGGTGGTGCTGCACGTCACGCCCGAGGCGGCGGCGGGCGGCATGCTCGGGCTGGTTCACGACGGCGACCTGATCGAGCTCGACGTGGAGGGCCGGTCGCTGACGCTGCTCGTCTCCGACGAGGAGCTGGCCGGGCGCGTGCCGTCGGCATCGCTGACCACGGCCTATGCCGCGCCGACCCGGGGATGGGAGAAGCTCTACGTTCAGCACGTCGAGCAGGCCGACTCGGGCGCAGACCTCGACTTCCTCACGGGGGCGTCCGGGCCCGATGTGATGAGGGAGTCGCACTGATGAGTCAGAGAGTGAAGGCCGCGGTGCTGCGCGAGATCGGCGCACCGCTGAGCATCGAGGAGATCGAGCTGGCCGACCCCGGCCCGGGCGAGCTGCTCGTCGAGATCGAGGCGGCCGGCGTCTGCCACTCCGACCTGCACTACCTGCAGGGCGGGCTGCGCTGCCCGCTTCCGGTCGTGCCCGGCCACGAGGGCGCGGGCCGCATCGTGGGCATGGGCCCGGATGTGCGCGAGGGCTTCTCGATCGGCGACCGGGTGGCGCTGCTGTGGCGCCCGAACTGCGGGCGCTGCGCGCAGTGCATCGCGGGCAGGCCCATCATGTGCGAGCTGGGCCCCGTGCAGGCGCAGTCCGGCGGTCTGCTCGACGGCACGAGCCGTATGCGCGACGCCCACGGAGAGACCGTGCACCACCTGCTCGGCGTCTCGTGCTTCTCCGAGCGCGTCGTGGTTCCCGAGCGCAGCGTCGTGCGCGTGCCCGACGACATTCCGCCCGAGATCGCCGCGATCGCCGGATGCGCCGTGATCACCGGGGTGGGCGCGGTGCGCAACGTCGTCGGCTCGTGCCTCGGCGATGCGATCGTGGTGATCGGCGCCGGAGGCGTAGGGCTCTCGGCCTTGATGGGGGCTGCGGCGGCGGGAGCCCATCCGCTGATCGCCGTCGACGTCGACGAGGCCAAGCTCTCGCTCGCCGCCCGGGTCGGGGCGACGGCCACCGTCGACGGCAGAAACGGGGATGCCGTGGAGCAGGTGCTCGCCCTCGTTCCGGGCGGGGTCGCGTGGGTCATCGAGGCCGTCGGGCGGCCGGAGACGATGGCCTCGGCCGTGTCGATGCTGCGCCCGGGAGGAACGACCGTCGCGGTCGGCCTCGGCCGGGTCGGGCAGACGTTCGACGTGCCGATCAACGAGCTGGTTCAGCGACAGAAGCACGTCGTGGGCTCGCTGTACGGCTCGTCGATTCCGCAGCTCGACCTGCCGCGCATCTTCGAGCTCTACCGCAGCGGGGCGCTTCCGCTCGACCTGCTGCTCGGCGAGCGGTATCCGCTCGAGCGCATCGGCGACGCCTTCGAGGCGCTGCAGCACGAGAGCCTGGGCCGCTCCATCGTGCTGCCGGGGCTGTGATGGGCGAGCTCGCCTTCGCGCGTTACCCGAGCCTGGCCGGGCGCACCGTCGTGGTCACGGGCGGCGCATCCGGCCTGGGCGAGGAGTTCGTGCGGCAGTTCGCGGCCCAGGGGTCGCGGGTGGGGTTCATCGACATCGACGCGGCCCGCGGCGAGGCGCTGGCCGCCGAGCTCGGTGAGCTCGGTGGCGACGTGCTCTTCCACGCGTGCGACGTGCGCGATGTGGGCGAGCTGCAGAGGGTGATCTCGGGGCTCGCCGAGGCGCTCGGCCCGGTCGACGTGCTCGTGAACAACGCCGCGAACGACAGGCGGCACACGATCGACGACCTCGACCCTGCCTACTGGGAGGACCGGATGGCGGTGAACCTGCGGCACCAGTTCTTCGCGTCGCGCCTCGTGGCGCCCATGATGCGGGCGACGGGCCGCGGCTCGATCATCAACCTCGGCTCGATCAGCGCCCACATCGACCTGGTCGAACTCGTGGGCTACATCACGGCCAAGGCGGGGATCGAGGGGATGACCCGGGCGATGGCCCGCGAGCTCGGACCCGACGGAATCCGGGTCAACTGCGTGATCCCCGGCTGGGTCATGACCGAACGGCAATTGCAGCAGGAGGTCACGCCGGAGGCCGAGGCTCACATCGAGCAGAGCCAGTGCCTGCCCGATCGCGTGTACCCTGCCGATGTGGCGCGCATGGTGCTGTGGCTCGCCGCCGACGACTCGTCGATGTGCACGGCGCAGAACTGGGTGGTGGACGGTGGATGGCTCTGATCCGGTGAGGCTCGCGTCGATGCAGGGCACGTGGGCGGGGCCCGCGACGGTGTTCCACGGCGAGGGCGCGTTCTGGGACTCGCGTGCCGAGGTGTTCCGCTACGTCGACATGCTCGCGGGCGATGTGATCACCGACCCCGCGGGTGAGCAGTCGCGCACGCACATCGGCGACGTCGCGGCGCTCATCCGCCGACGCACACACGGCGGCTACGTGGTGGCCGACGAGCGCGGCTTCGTGCTGCTCGACGACGACCTGCAGCCGCAGCAGCGCGTGCCCGTGTTCGACGACACGTCGGTGCGCATGAACGAGGGCGCCTGCGACAGCGCGGGGCGCCTCTTCTGCGGGTCGATGGCCTACGACACGCGCCCGGGTGCCGGCTCGCTCTACCGACTCGACCCCGACCTGTCGGTGCACGTCGTGCTCGAGAGCGTCACGGTTCCGAACGGGCTGGTGTGGATGCGCGACGGCACGCTGGCCGTGCACGTCGACTCCGCAGACGACGCGGTCTACGGCTACGAGTTCGACGCCGAGCGCGGGGAGTTCGGCCGCTGCGAGGTGTTCATCGATTTCTCGGATGTGCACGGGTCGCCCGACGGAATGGCGCTCGACGAGCAGGGCGGGCTGTGGATAGCGATGTGGGGTGGCGGTGCGGTTCGCCGCTTCGACCCGTCGGGGGTGCTCGTCGATGTGCTCGAGCTTCCGGTCACGAACGTGACCTCGTGCGCGTTCGGCGGGGAGGACGGGCGCACCCTGCTCGTGACCACCTCGCGCGACGGCATCGAGGAGGGCACCGAGCCGCTGGCCGGGCTCACGTACTCGGTCGACGTGGGCGTGCGCGGAGCGCCGGTGCACCCGTTCGCCGGCTGACGCCCCCGTTCCTCAGCCTGTCGAAGGGCGACGTTCCCTGAGCCTGTCGAAGGGCCGACTCGATCAGCGCAGTCACTCGCCGCGCAGCGCCTCCACCGAGGGAGACTCGAGCATCGCCGTAAGAATGCGTCTGAGCGTGACCCGGTCCACGGCATCCAGGCCGTCGGTGAGCACGTGGTCAACGCGCGCCACCCTCGGCAGCAGGGCCTCGAGCTCCGCGGCCCCGGCCTCCGTGAGGTGCAGAACGTTGCGCCGCTTGTCCGACGCATCCCTGACGCGTTCGAGGATTCCGCGACGTTCGAGGCGCGCGACCAGGTCTGCGATGGTCGACCGGTCGAGGTCGAGGCGGGCGCACAGCTCCGTCTGGCTCGCGCCTGGAGACTGCGAGAGCACGTTCATCACGCCGAACTGCACACTCGTGATCTCCGACGAGACCTCGCGTTGCCAGGCGGCGACGTGCGCCTGCTGGGCGCGGCGGATGAGATAGCCGGTGTACTGCGAGACGTCGTGCGATTCCATGTCGCTTCGGATTATGTCAGGCGCTCGCCGGGCTCCTACAACCACCGGGGCGCGGCCGGTGCGGGCTCGCCGTCGGCCGTGGTCACGCCCGCGCTGCCTCGGCCGGTGGCCCAGCGGGCGAGGGCCGCACTCGATCCGCGCACCGCGATCGAGCCGGCGGCATCCATACCCGCGGCATGCGGCCCGGCGGCATGCCGCCCGGCGAAGGAGTGCAGTGCGCGATCGGTGGCCTCGAGCACGAAGCTCGGCAGGCCCTCGGCCTCGCGACGCCTGGCCCATGAACCCGTGACATCGACGAGGATGCGATCGAGCAGCTCGGGCGGAAAGTCCTCGAAGCGGGCCCCGGCGTCGAGGTCGACGGCGTGGATCCAGACTTCGCGGGTGCGCATCCACACCGTCTCGGAGACGGGGACGGTGCGACCCTGTGCCGTGCGCACCTCTCGAGACCAGGCCTCGTCGGGCAGGTCGCGCCACTCGACTGTGAGGTGGATGGCCGCGTGGTCCGAGAGGTTGCGCAGGGCCTGCACGGGCAGCGTCGCCGAGAAGTCGATCTCCTCGGCGCGCTGGGTGGCGGATGCGTACATCGGCGTCTCGACGCCGGTCGCCGCCCACTCCACCAGCCGGGTGAGCGCCCGCGCGTTGAGCCCGACGTGGGCGATGAGGTGGCGGCGATCCCAGCCGGCCAGCAGCGACGGGCCGTCGAAGTCGGCGTCGCTCAGCCGCGAGAGCGCCCGCGAGTAGTACGCCTGGCCGCGGCGGGCGAGGAGCAGACCCTGGATGATCGCCGGATCGGTGACCAGGTCGGTGCGCGCGGCCACCGGTCAGGCCTCCACGCGCACCGGGTTGCTCAGCGTGCCGATGCCCTCGACGGTGGTCGTGAGCGTGGCTCCGTCGCCGAGGTAGCGGGCGGGCTTGCGGGCGTGGCCGACTCCGCCGGGGGTGCCGCTCGCGATCACGTCGCCCGGGTTGAGGGTCACGATCTGCGAGATGTAGGAGACGAGCGCGGCGGGGTCGAACACGAGGTCGGAGGTGTTGCTCTTCTGCATGACCTCGCCGTCGACCTCGGTGCGGATCTCGGTGTCGACCGCGTATTCGTCGGCGGTCACAAGCACGGGTCCGAACGGGGTGGAGTTCTCGAACGTCTTTCCCTGGAACCACTCGGGCGTGCGGTACTGGAAGTCGCGCATGGTCACGTCGTTGAGCACCGAGTATCCGGCGATCGCGTCGGCGGCCTCGTCTTCGCTGAGGCGGCGGGCGGTGCGGCCGATCACCACGGCGAGCTCGCACTCCCAGTCGACGGCATGCGAGGCGTACTCGGGCAGCACGATCTCGTCGTGGGCGCCGATGAGCGCCTCGGGGTACTTGGCGAACAGGGTGGGGAACTCGGGCAGCTCGCGCCCCATCTCGAGGATGTGGTTGCGGTAGTTGAGCCCCACGCACACGATCTTGCTCGGCGCGGGAACCACGGGCGCCCAGTCGGCAGGGGCGATGTCGGCGACCGGGCGGGTATCGCCGTCGGCGGTCTCGGCCACCCGGCGCCAGTCGGCCTGCGCGAGCAGGGCGCCCACGTCGGCGACGCCGGGGATCTCGGTGGCGGTGTCGTCGTCGATGCGCACGGCGATGGTGCCGGCGGGGGTGCGAAGGGTGGCGAGTCTCATGGGCGGTGCTTTCTGCTCAGGCGGAGGGAACGAAGGTGCGGGAGAAGTTGAGGCGGTCCATGATCGGACCGTCGGTGAAGCGGAAGAGGTCGAACTGCGTGTCGGCGTGCAGCGACCACGGCACCCAGCTGGGCACCACGAACAGGTCGCCGGTCTCGAGGCGCGTCTCGGTGTCGCCGAGCACCACGGTGCCCGAGCCCTCGAAGACCTGCCACACGGCCGAGCCCACCTCGTGCGTTGGTGCCGTCGAGACGCCCGCGCGCAGCCGGTGGAACTCGCAGCGGATGGTCGACATCACGTCGCCGCCGGTGGTGGGGTTCGTGAACCGGATCGCGGCGTGACCCTGTTCGAGCGTCGCAGGGAAGCCCTCGTCCTCGAGCGCGAGCTGCTCGCGCAGCGCCGCGTCGGTGTGCTCCCAGCGGTAGGCGCTGAGCGGTGACGAGACGGTGTTCTCCAGAACCGACAGGGGCCGGAGGCCGGGGTGCGCCCACAGCCGCTCCGACCGCGAGACCGCGGGCGAGGCCTCGTCGGTCACCCGCTCCGAGCCGAACTCGAAGAATCCGACATCCATCTGGCTCGAGAACGGAATGTCGAGGCCGTCGATCCAGGCCATCGGGTTCGCGGTGTCGTTGTGGTGGCCGTGGAAGTTCCATCCGGGCGTCAGCAGCAGGTCGCCCCGGCGCATGGCCACGGGGTCGCCGTTCACCACGGTCCAGACGCCCTCGCCCTCGACCACGAAGCGGAAGGCGTTCTGCGAGTGCCGGTGCTCGGGCGCCGTCTCGTGGCCGCCCAGATACTGGATGGCGCACCACAGCGTCGGGGTCGCGTACCCGGTGCCCGGCAGGCCCGGGTTGGTGAGACCGACCGCGCGGCGTTCGCCGCCGCGGCCGACCGGAACGAGGTCGCCCGAGCGCTGCGCGATGTCGAAGAGGGTCTTCCATCTCCAGACGTGCGGCACCGCCTGCGGCGAGGGGGTCATGGGCATGAGGTCGTCGCGCTGGGTCCACAGCGGCGCCATGTCGTTGGCCGCGAAGTCGCGGTAGAGCTGTTCGAGTTCCGGGGTGTCGGCCGAGCCGTCCATCTGCTGCACTGCAGGTCCTCCATCGGCGTCGTCGCCGTCTCGTCATCGGTCGGTCAATTCATCAGTACCCCAACTATATAGAGCGCGGCGATCAGCGCAAGGGCAGATTCCGGGGGAACGGCGTCGGCGTCCACGCCCGGGTCGTCAGGCCGCGCACCGGGGCCGGTGCGGAGAAGGCGTAGCCGTCATCCGCCCGCCGGCGTCGGAGCCACTGGCGCATGATCGGCATGCCCGTGGTGATCAGAAGCGTGTCGAGGCGGTCTCCGACGAAGGCGATGCTCGACACGTGGGCATCGGGCACGAGGATGCTCTGGCCGGCCAGAAGCTCCCCCTCGGGCGAGTATCTGTCGACGCGGCCCTGGTCGAACACCGTGACCCACAGGCATCCCTCGGCGTCGATCGCGATGCCGTCGGGCATGCCGTCGACCGTCACGAAGGGGCGCTGCGCGCCCGGGGCCGAGTCGGTCGCGGTGTCGCCGTAGTCGCGCGCGACGATCGTGCGCGCCGCGGTGTCGGCGTGGAAGAGCGTCGATCCGTCGGGAGACCAGGCGATGCCGTTCGAGATTCCGACGCCGCGCCGCAGGGTGGTGAGGGTGCCGTCGCGCTCGAGGCGCAGCAGCAGCTGCCGCCCGTCGGGCCCGTCGGAGTTCAGTGTTCCGATCACGAGCCGCCCCTGCGGATCGATGTGCCCGTCGTTGAAGCGCTCGCTCTCGTCGAGCAGTGGCTCGGACTCGGTCACGGCGCCGAGAGGGCTGACCGTGGCGAGGCGCCGGCCGAGCCCGCACACCCAGCCGCCGCCCTCGGCGGGCAGGGCGCATCCGAGCTGGTCCCCGAGCTCGAGCACGTTGAGCACGCGCACCCGCGGCTCGCCGTCGGCGCTGGATCCGCCGTCGACGGCCGCGATGTGCAGCCGCCCCAGTTCGATGTCGACCCACGAGAGGCGTCGGGATTCCGCGCTCCACACCGGCCCCTCGGGAAGGATTCCTCGGGGGCTCGCGACCCGGGTCAGAGCGTTCTCGGGCGATTCGTCACGGTGCATTGCGGCTCCTTCGCCGAGGTCTGTAGTGAGTGAACGTCAGAAATATAACAATTCCATAAACCGTGCGCACAGTCAGTTTAAGCCGTTATGCTGACTGTGCGCTCGGTTTAACGGCGTTCAAGGGTGAAGTCGAATCGCGAGTGCTCGCGCTCGTCCTCGACGATCAACCCCTCCTCACAAAGACGTAAAGGATGGAACCAGTGAAGAAGACCTCCCGCCTGGTGGCGGCGCTCGCGGCCGGGGCACTCGCTCTCGGCCTGGCCGCCTGCAGCCCCGGCTCCAACAACGCAGGCTCGACCACGGGCAGCTCGACCACCGCCCCGCTGCTGACCCTCGGCCAGATCATCGAACCCACCTCGTTCGACCCCGCCGTCTCGCAGGAGGGCAACTCGATGCCCTACTACCAGGCGGTCTACGACACCCTCATCAAGCGGGCGCCCGACGGCAGGCTCGAACCGATGCTGGCCACCGAGTGGACCTACAACGACGACCGCACCGCGCTCACCCTCACGCTGCGCGACGACGTGACGTTTAGCGACGGCGCCGCGTTCGACGCCGACGGAGCCAAGGCCAACATCGAGCACTTCATCGAGACCAAGGGCCCGCAGGCGAACCAGGCGGCGAGCATCACGTCGGTCGAGGCCACCGACGCCACGACCCTCGTCATCACCCTCAGCGAGCCCGACCCCTCGCTCGAGTACTCGCTCGCGAGCTCGCTCGGCTTCATGGCGAGCCCGGATGCGATCGGCTCCGAGGACATCGCATCGACCCCCGTCGGCTCCGGTCCGTACACGCTCGACAGTGCCTCGACGATCGTCGGCTCGGAGTACACCTTCGTGCGCAACGCCGACTACTGGGGAGACGCGCTGCCGTACGACTCCATCAAGTTCGTGCTGCTGACCGACGAGACCGCCCGGGTCAACGCCCTGCGCTCCGGTCAGATCAACGCCGCCGTGTTCACGGCGCCGTCGACGGCGCAGGAGCTCGAGTCGTCGGGCTTCACGGTGGAGGGACAGCTCGGAGACTTCTCGGGCTTCGTCTTCTTCGACCGCACCGGACAGCTGAACCCGGCCTTCGCCGACCCTCGCGTGCGGGAGGCGCTCACCATCTCGATCGACAAGGAGGCGCTGCTCGAGAACGTGGGCCAGGGCCGAGGCGAGCTCACCAACCAGATCTTCCCGAGCGACGACTTCTCGTACGACAAGGCGCTCGACACCGACGACCGCTTCGCCTACGACCCCGACCGCGCCAAGCAGCTGCTCGCCGATGCCGGCTATGCCAGCGGCCTCACCGTGACGATGCCGATCAGCCCTGTGTTCGACCCCTCGATCTACACCACGATCGAGCAGAACTTCAGCGACATCGGGGTCACCATGGAGCGCGTCGAGTTCGGCCCCGGCCAGACGATTCCAGCCCTGCTCGGCGGACAGTTCGCGATCACGTACTTCACGCTCGCGACGTTCAACGACTGGACCACGGTGCGGCAGTACCTGGCTCCGGATGCTCCCTGGAACTCGCTGAAGACGGAGGACGCCGACCTGGCCGAGCTCATCAAGGCCTACCAGTACGCCACGACCGACGACGAGCGCACCACGGCCGGCCAGGCCATGAACGAGTACGTCGTCGACAACAACTGGTTCGGCGTGTTCTCCCGAGTGCTCAGCACCTACGGGCACGACGACACCGTGTCGGTCGAGCTGCAGACGCAGCAGGCCGTGCCGTCGATCTACAACTACTCGCCCGCCAACTGATCCGGATGGGGTCCCCGCGCCAGGCGCGGGGGCCCCGCCCACGAAAGGCCCCACACGTGCTGTCCTTCATCGCCAAGCGCACGCTGCTGGCGCTCTCGCAGATGCTCGTCATCTCGGCGGTCGCGTTCTTCCTCCTCTACCTCTCGTCGAGCGGCATCGCCCGCACCATCCTGGGCGAGCAGGCCACTGAGGAGCAGGTCGCCGCCAAGACCGCCGAACTCGGGCTCGACCGACCGCTGCCCGTGCGCTACGTCGAATGGCTCCTCGGCGTCTTCCAGGGCGACCTCGGCCGCTCCTACTTCACACCGCAGGACGTGAGCGATGCGCTCATCAGCCGCCTGCCCACCACCCTCTCCCTTCTCATCGCGACCACGATCATCGCGGCCCTCATCGCCTTCGCGCTCGGCATCGCCGCCGCGGTGTACCGGGGCTGGCTCGACCGACTCGTGCAGATCCTCTCGATCGCGGGCTACGCGATCCCCGGATTCCTCTTCGCACTGCTGCTCGTGATCGTCTTCGCGATCAACCTCGGCTGGCTGCCCGCCACCGGCTACGTGCAGCTCACCGCTGATCCGCTCGGCTGGCTCAAGACGGTGATCCTGCCCATCGCGGCCCTGTCGATCGGCATGATCGCGGCCACGGCGCAGCAGGTGCGCGGAGCGGTGATCGACGTGCTGCGCCAGGACTACGTGCGCACCCTGCGCAGCCGCGGCCTCAGCGAACGCGAGATCATCTTCAAGCACGTGCTGCGCAACGCATCCGGCACCGGCCTCACCGTGCTCGGCCTGCAGTTCGTCGGACTCCTCGGCGGCGCGATCGTCGTCGAGCAGATCTTCGCCCTCCCCGGCCTCGGAACCGTGGCCATCCAGTACACCTCGCGCGGAGACATCCCGGTCGTGATGGGCCTGCTGATCATCACCTCGCTGATCGTCGCCGTCGTCAATCTGCTCGTCGACCTCGGCGTCGGCTTCCTCAACCCGAAAGCGAGAGTCGCATGAGCACCTCCGACAAGCCGGAGACGACACTCCACCGGTTCCTCGCCAATCCTCTCGCGCTCGGCGCGGCGATCGTTCTGCTGGTCATCGTGCTCTGCTCGGCGCTCGCCCCCGTGCTGGCCGGGGCCGACCCCGCGTTCTCCGCGATCCGCGACGCGTTCCTCGCCCCGTTCTCGGCCGGCCATCCGCTGGGCACCGACTCCGCGGGCCGCGACATCTGGGCGCGCCTCCTGTTCGGCGGCCAGATCAGCCTGCTCGGGGCGCTGCTCGCACTCGTCGTCGCCGCGCTGATCGGCATCCCCGCCGGTCTGCTCGCCGGCTACTACGGCCGCTGGTTCGACTCGGTGTCGGTGTGGATGGCGAACCTCGTGCAGTCGATGCCCGGCATCGTGGTGCTGCTCGCCGCCCGCGCCGTGCTCGGCCCGTCGATCTGGATCTCGATGCTGATCTTCGGCGTGATCCTCTCGCCGGGCTTCTACCGGGTCGTGCGCACCGCCGTGATCAACGTGCGCGGCGAGCTGTACGTCGACGCGGCGAAGGTCTCGGGCCTGCGCGACAGCGCCATCATCGGTCGGCACATCCTCACGGTCGTGCGCGGCCCGATCATCATCCAGGCCTCGCTGCTGCTGGGAATCGCGCTCGCGATCCAGTCGGGCCTCGAGTTCCTCGGGGTCGGCGACAACTCGGTCCCCTCCTGGGGCAACATGCTCAACGAGGGCTTCCGCAGCATCTACCGCGCACCCATCACCCTTCTCTGGCCTTCGCTCGCCATCGGCCTGACCTGCGCGGCCCTGGTGATCATCGGCAACGGTCTGCGGGATGCGCTGGAGGAGCGCGGGTCGAGCTCGGCTCGCCGCGGCCGACGCAAGAACGTGGGCACGGCGACCGCCGCCATGGCCGCGCTTCCCGCTGTCGACGAGGCCGCTCTCGACGAGGCCGCTCTCGACGAGGCGGCCCCGCTGACTCGTCCCGGTGTGAACACCGCCGACGAGTCGGAGACCATCGTCACCGCCCCGCTCGCCGATCTCGAGTTCGTGCCGGAACCTGTGTGGTCGGACTCGACGCCGCTCGAGACGCCGGAGCCCGACCCGAGCGCCGTACTGAGCGTGCGCCGCCTGCGCGTCGGCTACGGCTCCGGGCCGCACGACAAGACCGTCGTGCACAACGTGAGCCTCGACGTGCACGCCGGAGAGGTGCTCGGCCTCGTCGGCGAATCCGGATCGGGCAAGACCCAGACCGCCTTCGCGGTGCTGGGCCTGCTGCCCACCGGCGGACGGGTCACGAACGGCAGCGTGCTGTTCGACGGCGAGGAGCTGACCACCCGCTCCCGCGCCTCGATGCGCGAGCTGCGCGGAACCGGAATCGCGTACATTCCCCAGGAGCCGATGTCGAACCTCGACCCGTCGTTCAAGGTCGGTTCGCAGCTCTCGACGCCCATGATGCGACGCCTCGGCCTCGACAAGCGGGTGGCCCGCACGCGCGCTCTCGAACTGCTCGACCGTGTCGGCATCCGGGAGCCCGAGCGCACCTACGACTCGTACCCGCACGAGATCTCGGGCGGCATGGCGCAGCGCGTGCTGATCGCCGGCGCCGTGTCGTGCCGGCCGCGCCTGCTCATCGCCGACGAGCCCACCACGGCCCTCGACGTGACGGTGCAGGCCGAGGTGCTTCGCCTGCTGCGCGAGCTGCAGTCGGAGCAGGAGATGGCGGTGATCCTCGTGACCCACAACTTCGGCGTCGTCGCCGACATCTGCGACCGCGTGGCCGTGATGAACAAGGGAACGATCGTGGAGCAGAACGACGTGGAGTCGCTGTTCGCCCGGCCCCGACACCCCTACACGCAGACCCTGCTCGGATCGACGCTCGAGGGCGGACCCTCGCGCATCGACCTCGACAGGGCCGAAGCAGAAGGAGCACACAGATGAGCGAGCAGCTGCTGTCGGTCGACAAGCTCGGCGTCGACTTCACGAGACGACGCACCACCTTCACGGCGCTCGAGGAGATCACCTTCTCGATCGCGGAGGGGGAGACCGTGGGCCTCGTCGGCGAGTCGGGATCGGGCAAGACCACCATCGGCCGGTCGATCCTCGGGCTGGTGCCGCCGACCCGTGGAACGCTGACCTTCCGCGGCGAGGACATCACGCACGCCTCGCGCGCGAAGCGCCGCGAGCTGAGCCGCGACATGCAGGTGGTGTTCCAGGACCCGTACACGTCGCTCAATCCGTCGCTCACCATCGAGGGCATCCTCGCCGAGCCATTGCGCGCGCAGGGCATCGACCGCCGCGAGGCGGGCCGACGGGTGAAGGAGCTGCTCGACCGCGTGCGTCTGCCCAGCGACGCGGCGGGTCGCCTGCCGCGCGAGTTCTCGGGAGGCCAACGCCAGCGGGTCGCCATCGCTCGCGCCCTGGCCCTGCGCCCGCGCCTGATCGTGTGCGACGAGCCGGTCTCGGCGCTCGATCTCACGACGCAGCAGCGCGTTCTCGACCTCTTCATCGAGATCCAGCGAGACACCGGATGCGCCTACCTGTTCGTCTCTCACGACCTCTCGGTGATCCGCCACGTGAGCCACAGGGTGATCGTTCTCAACCGCGGAAAGATCGTGGAATCCGGGGGCGTCGAGAAGGTCACCAGCGATCCGGACGACCCGTACACTCAACGTCTGATGATGTCCGCGCCGCTTCCCGATCCGGGGGCACAGCGCGAACGTCGCGAGGAATTGGAGAAGCTGCGTGTCGACAGCGAACGAGCAGCCTGAGCCGGTCAAGCCGAGTGCCACGCGACGCAGTCCGAGGGGCGAGAGCCGTCGGGCGCTGATTCTGGATGCCGCCGCCGAGGAGTTCGCCGCCCACGGGTACCACGGCGCATCCATCGCCGCGATCGCCGAGAAGGCGGGCATCTCGCAGTCGGGCGTGCTGCACCATTTCGCGTCGAAGGACATCCTGCTCGACGCCGTGGTGCAGAGCCGCTTCGGCGAGGACGCCGCGATCGTCGACCGACTCGGGCTGGGCAACGCCTCGCCGTTCGCCGGCTACGACACCCTCATGTCGCGCAACACCGACGACCGCGTCTGGGTGCAGTTCCTGATGGTGATCATGGCCGAGGGCCTCACCGAGAACAACCCGGCCCACGAGCTCATCCGGGTGCGCTACGAGCGGGTCAAGGAGCGCATGAAGCAGCGTCTGCTCGCGCACGCCGGCGACGAGTTCGACGTGGCACCCAACCTCGACCGCGGCGACCTCGTCGTTCTCTTCCTGGCCGTGCTCGACGGCCTGCAACTGCAGTGGCTCTACGACGACTCCGTCGACATGAGGCGCGTCGTGCGTCTCATGGTCGAGCTCGTCACCTCGTACACACAACCTTTGGATCCCCCGGAATGACACCGAAACTCTCCCGCCACCACGACGGAACGCCCTACCGCGACCTCAACGGCAACGGCGTCATGGATGCGTACGAGAACCCGAATCTGTCGGTCGCGGAGCGCGTCGACGACCTGATCGGCCGCATGTCGCTCGCCGAGAAGGCCGGGCTGATGATCCACTCGATCGTCAGCGTCAACGCCGCCGGCGACCTCGACAGCCCGCTCATGTCGGCCGGGCGGGTGCCCGCCGACGAGTTCGTGCTCAACCGGCACGTCACCCACCTGAATGTGCACCGCATCCCCGACCCTCGGTCGATGGCGCGCTGGTCGAACCAGATTCAGGAGCTCGCCGAGTCGACGCCGCTCGGAATCCCCGTGACCATCTCCACCGACCCGCGGCACTCGTTCACCGAGAACTGGGGAGCGTCGTTCAGCGCGGAGCACCTGTCGGCCTGGCCGGAGCCCATCGGGCTGGGGGCGCTCTCCGACGAGGACACCGTGCGCGAGTTCGCCGACATCGCGCGGCAGGAGTACACGGCCCTCGGCATCCGATCGGCCCTGCACCCCACCCTCGATGTGGCGACCGAGCCGCGCTGGGCGCGCCAGTACAGCACCTTCGGGCAGAGCGCAGAGCAGGTCGCGCGGTTCGGCGTCGCCTACGTCGACGGCTTCGAGGGCGTCGACGGGCTCTCGAGCAGCAGCGTCGCCTGCATGGCCAAGCACTTCCCGGGCGGCGGGCCCCAGCGCGACGGCGAGGACCCGCACTTCCCCTACGGCCGCGAGCAGGACTATGTGGGCGACATGTTCGAGTACCACCTCGCGCCGTTCCGCCGGGTGCTCGCCCGCGGGGTCTCGGCCATCATGCCGAGCTACGGCATCCCGATCGGCCTCAGCCTCGACGGCGAGCGCATCGAGGAGGTGGCCTTCGGCTTCAATCGCCAGATCCTCACGGGCCTGCTTCGCGAGCAGCTCGGCTTCGAGGGCGTGATCTGCTCCGACTGGAGCCTCATCACCGAGTCCCGCTTCGGCGGAGCGCACCTCCCCGCCCGCGCGTGGGGCGTCGAGCACCTCGGCGAGCTCGACAGGGTGCAGCGCGCCATCGAGGCGGGCTGCGACCAGTTCGGCGGCGAGGACACCCCCTCGTGGATCGTCGAGCTCGTCGAATCCGGTCGTCTGAGCGAGGAGCGCGTCGACGAGTCGGTGCGCCGGCTGCTGGCCGTGAAGTTCGAACTCGGGCTCTTCGACGACCCCTACGTCGACGAGGATGCCGCGGTGGAGATCGTCGGCTCGTCGCAGTTCCGGGCAGCGGGACACCGCGCCCAGGTGCACTCCGCCACCGTGGTCGTCGACTCCGGCGATCGTCCGAGCATCCCCGTCGCGCGGGGCGCCCGCATGCACTCGCCGGAGATCCCCGACACCGAGATCTCGGCCGCCGGGTTCGTGCCCGCGACCCTCGACGAGGCCGACGTGATCGTCACCCGCATCAGCGCCCCGTTCGATCCGCGCGACGAGTACCTTCTCGAGCCCGCGTTCCACGCCGGCTCGCTGGAGTTCGCCGACGCCGATGTCGAGCGCCTGCGAACGCTGTCGCAGCACGCTCCCGTGATCGTCGTGATCCATCTCGAGCGCCCCGCCCTGCTGGCGCCGCTGCTGCCGCACTCCGCGGCCATCCTCGCCGTCTACGGCTCGTCGGATGCGGCGGTTCTCGAGGCGCTGGCGATCGAGGGCGCGGCCCGGGGCTCGCTGCCGTTCGACGTGCCCCGCAGTCTCGACGAGATCGTGGCCGCGCGCTCTGACGTGCCCGGTGACACCACGAGCCCCCTGTTCCGCGCCGGCGTCTGACCCGGCATCGGGCGGTCGCGCCCGATCGAACACCCGAGATACGAGAGAAGGACAATGATGACCGATATCGCCTCCGCCCCGAAGAACTCCGCTCTGAAGGGCTCCGCCCTGGAGGGCTCGACGCTCAAGGGCTCGGTCGCCGGGGGCTACGAGCAGATCGCCGAGACCCTCGAGGCCGAGCTCGCCGCCGACGCCGACTATTCGTTCCAGCTGGCGGTGTACCGGGGCGACGAGCTCGTGGTCGACGTGCACGGCGGTGAAGGCATGACGGGCGATTCTCTGATGATCCCGTTCTCGGTGTCGAAGAACTCCATCGCCTTCTCGATCGCGCTCCTCGTCGACCGCGGGCTGCTCGATCTCGACGCGCCCGTGGCCGAGTACTGGCCGGAGTTCGCCGCCGAGGGGAAGCAGCACGTGCTCGTGCGCGAGCTGCTCTCGCACCAGGCGGGCCTGCCCGAGGCTCTGCCCGCCCTCTCCGACGAGGAATTCGCCGACGACCGCAGCGGCGCCGCGCGGCTCGCCGCCCAGCTGCCGTGGTGGCGGCCGGGTGCGGCCTTCGGCTACCACGGCCTCACCATCGGGGTCCTGGCATCAGAGCTCGTGCGGCGCGTCACCGGTCTCGGCCTGCAGGCGTTCTTCGAGGCCGAGATCCGCGCGCCGCGCTCGCTCGACTTCTACCTGGGCCTGCCCGAGGCCGAGGAGTCGCGGGTGCTCGAGCTGCAGCCCATGATCGCGTCGACCTCGGCGTCTCCGGGTGATATCCCGTTCACTCGCCAACCCGGGCAGATCGGGCGACAGGTCTTCGGGTCGATCGCCCAGACGCGCTCCGGGCAGGAGGCCCTCGCCCATGCCCGCTGGCAGCGCGCGGTGGGCTCGCCCGCCGCGTACAGCACGGTGAGCGCCAGGGGCATCGCGGGGCTCTTCGCCGAGGGTGTGGTCGGACTCACCGGCCCCGCGCTCATCTCGCCGCACACGCTGCAGCTGATGGCGCAGCCGCAGGTCGTCGGACGCGACCTCGTGATCGGCATCGACCGCAGCTACGGCGTCGTGTTCCAGAAGCCCACCGACAACCTGGCGTTCGGCGGCTTCCGCGCGTTCGGGCACGACGGCGCCGGCGGGGCGCTCGGATTCCACGACCCGCAGACCGGCATCAGCTTCGGCTACACCGTGCGCCGCACGCCCCCTCCCGGCGGCGCCGACGCTCGCGCGATCACGGCGGCGAAGCAGCTGCAGACGATCGCGCTCGCGTCGTGAACCGGGGCTTGCCAAAAACCGAGCGACCGCTAGGATTTCGACTATGACCCTGCGCAATGACGCGACCCCGACCGACCGCGCCCGCACCATCGTCACGGCCGACCCGGAGCTCGACGACCTCAACTCGATGATCCGGTTCCTGCTCTACGCCAACGAGGTCGATGTGGCCGGCCTCGTCTACGCGAGCAGCCGGTTCCACTGGTCGGGCGACGGCACGACGCCGTTCTTCCTGCCCGAGCGCGAGTACACCGAGCCGCAGCTGTCGTGGCGCTGGGCCCCCGGCGAGCGGTTCATCGACGACGCGGTCGACGCCTACGAACGGGTGCTGCCGAACCTGCTGGTGCACGATCCGCGGTACCCGAGCGCCGACGCGCTCAGGGCCGTCGTGCGCATGGGCAACGTGCAGTTCGAGGGCGACGTCTCGAAGGAGACGCCCGGCTCGCAGCTGATCGCCGAGACGCTGCTCGACGACGATCCGCGGCCCCTTCACCTGCAGGTCTGGGCCGGAACGAGCACCATCGCCCGCGCCCTGATGTCGATCGAGGAGCGGTACTCGCAGACGCCCGAGTGGCCCGGGATCCACGCCTCAGTCTCGCGCAAGGCCGTGATCACGAAGTTCGCGTCGCAGGACGGAACCTACGACAGCTACATCCGCCCCGTCTGGCCCGACATCCGGGTCACCGACGTCGCGACCATGGCCTGGGGCTACCTGGCACGGCGGGTCATCGAGCAGCCCGAGCTCGAGTATCTCGGGGCCGAATGGATGCGCGACCACGTCACATCCACAGGCCCGCTCGGCGCGCTCTACCGCACCTGGGGCGACGGCCGGCAGATGGTGCCGGGCGACCTCACCGACTACTTCCACCTGAGCGGCAAGACCGCCGACGAGCTGCGAGAGCTCGGCTACGGCGTCTGGACCGAGCCGCAGCCGCTCGGCGAGTGGATCAGCGAGGGCGACACCACCAACATGCTCAACCTGCTGGTTCCCGGGCTGCGCGGCCATGAGCATCCGGCATACGGCGGATGGGGCGGCCGGGCGCGACGCGTCGACGAGGGCCCCGACACCTGGGAGACGCGCGGGGCCGTCGATGCTGCGCCTGACGGGTCAGCGCCCGATGAGTACTCCGTGACGCGGTGGTTCGCCGACGCGCAGAACGACTTCGCGGCGCGACTGCAATGGAGCGTTCAGTCCACTTTCGACGGGGCGAACCATGCCCCCGTCGTGGCGGTCGAGCAAGTCGATCGCGACGTGCGGCCGGGAGAGCAGGTGGAGCTGTCGGCCGTGGTCACCGACCCCGACGGCGACGCCGTGACCGTGCGGTGGTGGCACTACCGGGAGGCGGGCAGCTACGACGGCGCGGTCGTGCTCACGGGCGGCGACTCGGCGGACGTCGTCGTGACCGTGCCCGCCGATGCCGTCGCCGGGCAGACGATCCACGTGATCGTCGAGGCGGTCGACGACGGGGTTCCCGCGCTGAAGGGATATCAGCGGGTCATCCTCACCGTCGTGTGACGGGCATCGTGTAACGAGGCGTCGTGTAACGAGGCGGGGCCCGCGGGGCTCACTCCGTGAGTCGCCTGCTGCGCACCAGCACCGAGACGAGCACGAGCGCGACTCCCATGATGGCGGCGCCCCACCAGGCGAGGCCGATCACGGGCCCACCGGCGATGATCGCACCGCCGATGATCGCGCCGGCCGCCGTGCCGAGCGCGATCACCGAGGAGTTGAGCGCCACGATCAGCTGCTCGAACCGGCCGGCGAGCTGGATCAGCATTCCCTGCAGTGGCGCATTCGACGCCCAGGCGAGAAAACCCCAGACGGCGAAGACCGCGCCGGCGCCCAGCAGCGTGCTCCCGACGAGGGGCAGCAGGGCGAGCGCGGCCGTGCACCCGCCGAAGCACAGCCAGAGCGTGCGCGCCGCCCCGAGCCGGTCGGTCATGCGGCCGCCCGCCACGTTGCCGAGAACACCGGCGACGCCGTAGCCGAGCAGCAGTGCGCTGAGCGAGAGACCGTCGGCGTTAGAGATCGCGGTCAGCAGCGGCGACGCGTAGGTCTGCACGGTGAAGGCGGCGATGGTCTCGACCGTCGACACCAGCAGCACGAGCACGACGAGCGGCGACGGCAGGCCTCGACGTCGAGGGCCTGCGGCGCCGCGACGTGGGCCTTCGTCGGATGGCCGGCCGGGGTCGACGGGGTCGGTGCCGCCGTGCAGGCCCGGCGTCGCGAGCACCGGCGCGGTGTCCGCCCTGCTCGCGGGCCGGGCGACGAGGAGCAGCACGGCGAGGAACGCGATGACCGCGAGCGCCGCCGTGATGAGGTACACCCCTCGGTACCCGATCGCCGGCCCCAGGATGTTGCCGGCGGGCGCGGCGACGACCGCTGCCGTCGTGAGTCCTCCGAACACGGTGGCGAGCGCGCGGCCGCGCCTCTCGGGTGTCGCGAGGCCCGCGGCGAGCACCGTCGCAGTGGGCGTGAACCCTCCGGCGGCGATGGCGCTGAGTGCGCGAAGCACCGACAGGGTCGCGTAGTCCGAGGCGAGGGCCGTCGCCACGCAGGCCGCGGCGAACAGCGCCAGCGCCGTGAGCATCAGCGCCCGTCGCGGCAGCCGCTCGCCGAAGAGGGCGACGAGCGGCGTCGAGACGGCGTAGGCGATTCCGTAGAAGCTCAGGAGTCGGCCGACGTCGGCGAGCGTCACGCCGAGGTCGGCCGACATCGAGGGCAGCAGCCCGGTGATGACATTGGAGCCGAAGCCGATCGCGAAGGTGCCGAGGGCGAGAGGCCAGAGCCGATGGTGCCGGTGGTGCATTCGAATGGTGTCAGCGCACCAGTTCGTGCACGAGGGGAGCGGGCTCGGGCGTCTCGAGGGTGTCGAGCCACTCGTTGACCTCGACCGAGGTGACGAGCGCGTCGCGCTGCAGGTAGTGCATCGCCTGCAGGGCGTTGTCGTGCGCCTGCTGGGTCGATCCGCCAACGCAGTCGGTGAGCACGCGGAAGCGGTAGTCGTGCTGGTGCGCGTCGACGGCGGTGTAGTGCACGCAGACGTCGGTGAGCCCGCCGATGAGCAGAACCGTCTCGGCCTTGTAGGCCTTGAGCACGATCTCGAGTTCGGTTCCGAAGAAGGCCGAGTAGCGACGCTTCTTGATCAGGAACTCGCCGGGCTGCGGGTCGATTCCGGGCGCCAGCTCGGTCTCCTCCCAGCCTTCGAGGCAGTGCGGGCCCTCGGCGCCGTCGAGTTCACGCCCGATGTCGATCAGTGACGGCTTGTGCACCTCCTGGATGAAGACCACGGGGATCCCTTTCTCGCGGCTGTGCCGGATGACCTCGCGCACGCGGGGCGCACGCTCCGTGCGGCCTCCCATGTAGGGGATCTCGGTGCGCGAATCTTCGCGGGGGATCTCGCCGCCCTGGATGTCGACGACGATGAGGACGGTGTTTCCAACGATGTTCATGATTTCCTTTCGATGCGGGCGGCGCCCGACGGTGGTGCGATGGATCAGCTGAGGGCGATCCGCCGGTCTGCGGCGACCTGCAGCAGATCGACGAGAGTGTTGAGCACGACGTAGGTGACGCCGAGGAGGAGGGCGACGCCGGCGATTCCGGGGAAGTCGCTGGCCTGCACCGACTTGTCGAGGTAGCTTCCGACGCCGGGCCACGAGACGATCTTCTCGACGACCACGAGGCCGCCCAGCAACAGCCCGGCCTGGATGCCGATCATCGACAGCGTCGCTCCGAGCGAGTTCCGCACGGCGTGCCGCAGCATGACGAGTCCCTCCGGCATGCCGGCCGCGCGCGCGGTGCGGGCGTGGTCCGACACCAGGTTGATGCGCAGCCCGTCGACGAGCACGCGGCCGATGGCAACGGCCGGCGAGATCGCGACGCACGCGGCAGGCAGGATCAGGTGCCAGATCGCATCCGTCGCCACGTCGACCCGCCCGGCCAGCAGGCCGTCGAGAACGAACAGCCCCGTCGGCCCGGGGGAGGTCGACCCGAACGACGAGCGTCCGCCCGACGGCAGGAGCCCCAGCTGGCCGTAGAAGAACAGCAGGCCCAGCATCGTGAGGAGGAAGGTGGGTGCGGATGCGCCCGAGAGCAGCACGACGCGAACGATGCCGGCGCCTTTCCACCGCACGACGGTGAGCACGGCGAAGATCGAGCCCAGCACGAGGGCCAGTCCCAGCGCCCAGAGCGCGAGTTCGATCGTGGCCGGGAAGGCGGTCGAGAGGCCGTCGGCGACCGGGGTGCGCGTGCGCAGCGAGTTCTGCAGGTCTCCCTGCAGCAGGCCTCCGAGGTAGTCGACGTATCGCACGATGGCGGGCTGGTCGAGGCCGAGCTGCACGCGGGTGCGCTCGAGCGCGTCGGCCGATGCGTTGGCGCCGACGTAGGCGCGGGCCGGGTCGACGCCGCTGAGCTCCTGCAGCGTGAACAGCGCGATGGTGAGCGCGAGCAGCACCGCGAGCATCGATGCGATGCGGCGAATGACGAACATGATCATGTCAGCGACGGTCCTTCGGGCTCGAGACGGTGTGGGGTGGCGCAGCCGGATGGCGACGGCCAGGCGCGGTGCGGCTCATCGACGGCTCAGCAGGTCGCGCACGGCGTCGCCCGCGAGGTTGGCGACGAGGGCGAGCAGGAGCACGCCGAGTCCGGGCAGGATCGGGATCCACCAGAACTGGAGCAGGTACTCCATTCCCTGGGCGGCCATCGACCCGAGCTCGGGGGCGGGTGCCGGCGAGCCGAGTCCGATGAACGACAGGCCCGACATCGCCACGACGAGACCGCCCACGTCGAGGCTCGCGGTCACGACCACGGTCGACGTGACGCCGGGGAGCAGATGGCGCCGCACCCGTCGCGACCACGGCACCCCGGCCAGAACCGCGGCCTCGAGGTGCGGGCGGGCGGCCCACGACCGCACCTCGCCCCGCACGAGCCGGGCGTACATGGGCCACCACACCACGGCGACGCCGATCAGGGCGCTCGAGAAGCTCGCACCCAGCGCGGCGGCCACGGTCATGGCGATGACGATGCCGGGGAAGGCGAGGAAGAGGTCGGTCAGCCGCATGAGTCCGTTGTCGACCCAGCCTCCGATCGATCCGGCGAGCAGCCCTACGATGCCGCCGATGATGACGCCCGACGTGATGACGATGGCGGCCGAGGCGATGCTCGAGCGCAGACCGAACAGCATCCGCGACAGGATGTCGTAGCCGACCCCGTCGGTGCCGAGGAGGTGGCCCGGGCTGCCGGGCGGCAGGAAGGCCTCGCCCGCACGGAGGATCGGGCTGTAGGGGGCGATCACCGGAGCCAGCAGCGCGACGAGCACCAGCAGGGCCAGGGCGACGAGGCCTGCGGCGTCGACCCCGGCCGTGTGCGAGCGCCACCCGGTCATGCGTGTCCACTTCGTGGCGGCGCGGCCCGTCGTGGGCCTTTCGATGACGCTCATGCTCGGCGCTCCTCGCTGTGATCGGCGTGCGCCTGCCTCAGCTCTCGTCCGGGGATCGCGGAGAGCAGGGCGGCGGTGTAGTCGTTCGTGGGCGAGGCGCACACGGTCTCGGCATCGCCGATCTCGACGATCCGCCCGTGGTTCATCACGGCGATGCGGTCGGCGATGATGCGCGCCGCCGCCAGGTCGTGCGTCACGAAGAGCACCGACATGCCGAGCTCTCGTCTCAGGCGGCCGAGCAGGTTGAGCACGGTCGCGGCGAGAGACACGTCGAGCGCGCTGGTCGGCTCGTCGCACAGCAGAACGGTCGGCGGCACGATCACGGCGCGCGCGATGGCCACGCGCTGCCGCTGGCCTCCCGAGAGGCTGGCGCCCTTCACCCGGCTCACCTCGGCAGGCAGGCCGACTCGCTCGAGGGTCTCGGCGATGCGCCGATCGGCCTCCGGCTTGCGGATGCCCGGGACGGTCGCCGAGAGCCGCTCGCCGAGCAGCTCGCCGACCGTCAGCCACGGGGTGAGCGAGCTGCCGGCATCCTGGAAGATCATCTGGGGGCCGGTGTCGCCCGCGACCGTGACCGACCCGGAGGTCGGTGTATCGAGGCCGGCGACGAGCCGCAGCAGGGTGGACTTGCCGCATCCGCTCTCGCCGACGAGGGCCATCGACTCGCCTTGGCCGATCTCGAGGGTCACGCCGCGCACGGCCTCCAGCTGCCGCCTCCTCCAGAAGGGGCCGGTGCTGAACGTGCGGCGCGCGTCGGCGATGGTGACGGCCGGCGCACCGGTGACGACGGCGGGCCAGACCGCGGGCAGGGCGTCGCCGGCGCCCGCGCCGTGCGCGCTCAGGATAGGTCGGTCGCGGGGGGTCGTGAGGTCGATCCGCGAGGCGAGCAGCCCCTTCGTGTAGTCGTGTTCGGGTCGCCCGAGCACGGTGTCGACATCGCCGCTCTCGACGATGCGGCCCTGGTACATCACGGCGATCCTGTCGCAGATCTGGGCGGCGACGCCGAGGTCGTGGGTCACGAAGACCACGCTGCAGCCTCGACTCTCGCGAAGGTCGAGGAGCAGCTGAAGGATCTGGGCCTGCACGGTGACGTCGAGGGCGGTCGTCGGCTCGTCGGCGATGATGAGCGAGGGATTGCGGGCGAGGGAGAGGGCGATCATCACGCGCTGCCGCAGACCGCCCGAAAGCTGATGGGGGAAGGCGCCGAGCCGGGTCTCGGGGTCGGCGATGCCGACATCGGTGAGCAGCCGCACGACCTCGCGCCTGTTCGATGCGACCTCGGCCAGCTGGTTGCCGATGGTCATCGTGGGGTCGAGCGAGGTCATCGGGTCTTGGAAGACCGCGCCGATGTGCTTCTTGCGCACGAGGCGGTCGGCGGTCGCGGTCGTTCCGACCATGTCGGTGCCGAGAATGCGGATGCGGCCGGTGACGACGGGGCGGGCGGCCGCGGGGAGCAGGGCCATGAGACTCAGGCCGAGAACGCTCTTGCCCGATCCGGATTCGCCGACGATGCCGACGATCTCGCCGCGCCCGACCGTGAGGGAGACGCCGCGCACGGCCTCGACCTCGGCCTGGCCGCGGCGGAGGGTGACCCGGAGGTCTTCGACCTCGACGACGGGAACCGGAGAGCTCATGGGTGGGCTGCCTTCTTGAGAGCGGAGACGAAAAGGGGAGGGGATGGTGCCGGAGCGGGGCGCGCGTGCACCCCGCCCCTCGATTGAGCTAGGCGTTGCCGAGGGCCGCGAAGTGCAGCACGTTGTACTCGAGCAGGTTGCGGGCGTCGTCGATGCCGGTGAGCCCTGATCGCGTCACCGTGGTGGTCTGCAGCGAGCCCGTCGAGAACCAGTACTTCGAGGCGATGACCTTCTGCGCGATCGCGCCGTACGGCTCGTCGTCGCCGGCGAGGAGCGCCGCGTCGAGGTCGTCGGTGAGGCCGGGAACCTCGGCGGCTAGCAGGTCGAGTCCGCCGCTGGGCGTGTAGAGGATGCGCGCCCAGGCGTCGACATGGCCGGCGTCGGGGAAGACCGACATCACGACGAGGTCGGGTGCCGCCGCCAGGTCGTCGGCGAGGCCGTAGATGGTTCCCGCGCCGTACGAGATCGACTCGGCCGGAAGTCCAGCGCTCGAGAGGTCTGCGCCCAGCTCGTCGGCCACGGCCTTGCCGTCGGGCGAGGAGCCCGGGTAGCCGATGCGGATCGTCTTGCCCGCGGCGATGCCCGACTCGGCGAGGGAGGCCAGCGCCGTCGGGTCGTAGGTGACGCCCTGGTCGTCGAGCGAGGAGTCGAGCATGCCCGCGGGGAACAGCTGCGTGGTCGGAACCTCGAGATCGCCCATGGCCGACTCGAGCATCGTCTTCGTGTCGATCGCGGTGAACAGCTTCGCCCGGTCCTCGACGGTGGTGAAGATCGTCGACTGCGGATTCACGAAGAGCGTCTGGGTCGTGTAGTTCGCGAAGGTCGAGGCGTCGAGGTCGTCATTCGACGAGTAGTCCTCGAAGCTCGTCTTGTTGATGTCGCCGAGCACCGCGTCGATCTCCCCGCGCTCGAGTTGGAGCTGCACCGACGAGGCGTTCTCCGAGAGGGTGATGTCGACGGTCGTGAACTCGGGCTTGTCGCCCCAGTAGTCGTCGTAGGCGGTGAGCTCGTACGACTCGCCCGTGGTCACGGAGCTCAGTTCGTAGGGGCCCGTGCCCGCGTCGTGCTCGGTGAGGTATGCCTGGGCGAAGTCGTCGCCGGCCTGCTCGGTGAGCACTGTCGGGCTGATCATCTTCACGCCGAAGGGGGAGGCGAGGTAGTCGAGGAAGGCCGAGTTGGGGGCCGCCAGCGTGACCTCGACCGTGTGATCGTCGACGGCCGTGACCGACGTCACGTCGGCGACCATGTAGGCGGGGCCCGCATCGACATCCGTGCGCCGGGCGAACGACGCGACGACCGCATCCGCCGTGAAGTCGGTGCCGTCGTGGAACGTCACGCCGGTGCGAAGATCGAAGGTGTAGGTGAGCGAGTCGTCCGACACCGTCCAGTCGGTGGCGAGCCGGGGAACGATGGTGGCCGTGGTGTTGCCGTCCTCGTAGGAGACGAGTCCCTCGTAGGTGTTCTGGATGATGTTGAGGCCGGGACCGTCGTAGTTCACGTCGGGGTCGGGCGGGGTGGAGTAGGCGGCGAGCATCACGGCCTTGAAGGTGTCACCGGAGGCGAAGGCGTCGCCCGAGCTGCTGGGCGCGCAGGCGGTGAGGGTGAAAGCGGATGCCGCGACGAGGGCCGCTGCGGTCAGCGCCCGTCTGCGCAGGGTGGTCGCGCGGGCGGAGCGCGTGGTGGGGCTCTGGATCATCGTGGGTACGGACCTCTCGGGAGCGGTGGGAGGGGCATCGGAAACGGTGCCCGTGCGAATATCTATCGCTGACAAAAACTAACCCGCCGGTATTTCCGCCCCGTTGCCGCGTGTTACATGCGTGTAAAATCTATCGCTGACAGGTATTCGGTAGAGTGAGGGGACCATCCAGACCCTCATTCCGAAAGTCGAGCCCATGCCGCCCCTGCTCATCGCCAACGCCCGAGTGATCGACGGACTCGGAGGAGAGCCCCGCGACCGGCAGGACATCGTGATCGACGACGGCGCGATCGCCGCCATCGCACCCGCCGGCAGTCTGGCGATCGCTCAGGGGCTCACGAACCTCGAGCGCATCGACGCCCGCGGCCTCACGGTGATGCCGGGGTTCTTCGACTGCCACATCCACGCGAGCACCACGCCCGGGCAGGGCGCCCTCGAGGGCATCACCGAGGCCGAGAGCGCCAAGACCCTGCGCGCCGTGCCGCAGCTCCGGGCAACGCTGATGGCCGGAGTCACGACGGCCCGCGACCTGGCCGGGGCCGATTCCGGATTCCGGGACTCGCTCGAGGCCGGGGTGATCCCGGGCCCGCGGCTGCTGATCGCCCTGCGCATCCTCAGCATCACCGGCGGGCACGGCGACTCGCGCGCGGTCAACGGCCTCGCGCTCGACTCCGGCCCGGGCGCGGGGGCGATCGCCGACTCGCCGCAGGAGTTCGTGCGGATCACCCGGGAGGTCATCCGAGAGGGGGCCGACTGGATCAAGATCGCGGCGACCGGAGGCATGGGCAGCCCGCGCAGCCACCCCGAGGGCGGCGGCCTGAGCGAGGTCGAGATGAGGGCCGTCGTCGACGAGGCTCGACGGCACGGCATCGCGGGCGTCGCGGCCCATGCCATCGGCGCCGCGGGCATCGCCGCCGCCGTTCGGGCGGGCGTGCGCAGCATCGAGCACGGCTACCTCGTCGACGACGAGACCATAGAGGAGATGATCGAGCGAGGCACCGTGCTGGTTCCCACCCTGTCGACGCTCACCCGCGCGGTGTCGGCGACCGCAGCGCCCTGGGTGGTCGCCAAGCGGCAGCGCACCGTGGAGCGCGCGGGGGAGCGCATCTCCGCGGCGCTCGCGGCGGGGGTTCAGGTCGCGCTCGGAACGGATGCCGGCATCGTGCCCCACGGCGACAATCTGCGCGAGCTCGGTCTGCTCGTCGATCACGGGCTCACGCCCATGCAGGCGATCCTGGCCGGCACGGCGAACGCGGCCCGGTTGACCGGGCTCGACGACGAGGTGGGCACCCTCGAGGTCGGCAAGCGCGCCGATCTCGTCGCGACCGGCATCGATCCGCTCGCCGACATCCATTCGCTCGCCACGCCCCACGCCATGTCGTTGATAGTGCAAGCTGGAGACGTGATCACGCGACCTTCGGAGACGGTGACGCGATGACGCCCGACGCACCGGTTCCCCTGCACGACGACGAGCGCACCGTGGTGCGCCGCCGCCCCGGCAGGCCGCGATCGGCGCCGAAGACGGCGCCCGAGGCCAGCACCCGCGACGAGATTCTGGATGCCGCGGCCCGCCTGTTCGCCCAGCAGGGCTACGAGGGCACCACGACGCGCCAGATCGCCGAACTCGTCGGCATCAAGCAGGCGTCGCTCTACTATCACTTCGCCGACAAGAGCAGCATCGTCGTCGCCCTGCTCGACGGAACGGTGTCGCCGTCGGTCAGCTTCTCGGACTGGCTTCGCGGCATCGAGGCCGGTGCGGAGGTGAAGCTCTACGCTCTCGCCACCTACGACCTCGACGTCATCCTGAACGATCCGTGGAGCATGCACGAGCTCTATCGCATTCCCGACGTCGCCGCGAAAGAAGAGGAGAGCGGCAGGGTCGAGCTCACCGTGCTCCAGTCCCGCTACCTCGAGCTCGCGCGGGAGTGCGCCCAGCTCGGATCGGCCGCGCCCGGCACCCTGTCGGTGCCCGAGTCGGATCTCGTGCTGATCTTCGGGTTGGTCGAGAGCATCGTCGCGCAGCGGTACTGGGGCGGTCTCAGCGACCGGGCGGCCTACGCCGCGACCGTTCCGCGCGGCTGCCTTCGCCTGCTGGGCGTTCCAGAAGAGGTGATCGCCGCGGCGGCCGACGAGGCGGGCCGGCTCATCGCGAGCTATCCCGGAGCCGCGCCCCGCCGCTAGGCGTCGCTTCGGGGCATTCGCCGCTTCGTCATTCACGGCACCGTTGTCAACGCCACTGTGCGGCGCGGACTACGCGCCTAGCCTGAGGCCGTGACGACCCCGACTCCCGCCCCGCGCACCCGCTGGATCTTCGCCGGCCAGCTCGGTCCGACCTTCGACGACGGCGGCCCGATGATGATCGTCGAGGCGCGCTCGGTATTCGGCCGGCGCCCCATGCATCGGGCCAAGGCCCACCTGCTCTTGTCGGCGATGAGGCACCGCGCCGCGGAGCTCGGCGACCGGGTCGAGTACCTCCGGGTCGACCGCTACTCCGAGGCGGTCGACGGGCGCGACGACCTCGAAGTCATCGACCCCACCTCCTGGTCCGCTCGCCGCTTCGTGCGCGATCGGGGCATGCACGTGCTGCCGAGCCGCGGCTTCGTCACGAGCGAGGCCGACTTCGCCGCGTGGGCCGACTCCCGCGTGGGCAAGCGCCTGCTGCTCGAGGACTTCTATCGGGGCGTGCGCGAGCGCACCGGAATTCTGATGCGCGGCGACCAGCCCGAGGGCGGCCGGTTCAACTTCGACCATGACAACCGCACCCCGCCCCCGAAGAACGCGCCCGGCCTCGGTCTGCCCGATCCGTGGTGGCCGGTCGAAGACGAGATCGACGACGAGGTTCGAGCCGACCTCGACCGGTGGCAGCGCGACGGAGTCGTTCAGCTCGTGGGCGACGACGGCCCTCGCCGCTTCGCCGCCACCGCGGCCGAGGCCGAGCGGGCCCTCGCCGACTTCGTCGAGGTGCGCCTCAACGACTTCGGCCCCTTCGAAGACGCCATGCTCACGGGCGACTGGACGATGGCGCACTCCCTGCTCAGCGCCCCCATGAACCTCGGCCTGCTCGACCCGCTGCAGGCGATCGACACCGTCGTCGACGAGTACCACGCCGGCCGCGCGCCGCTGCCGAGCGTCGAGGGCTTCGTGCGCCAGATCATGGGGTGGCGCGACTACGTCTGGCACCTCTACTGGCACCTGGGCGAGGGCTATCGCACGAGTAACAACGCCCTGGATGCCCACACCCCGTTGCCGGAGGCCTTCCGGCTTCTCGACGCGGCGGCCATCCGGTCGAACTGTCTCAGCCAGACGATCGACGGGATGCGCACGCACGGCTGGGCCCATCACATCCAGCGCCTGATGGTGCTCGGGAACTGGGCCCTGCAGCACGGCTACGACCCGGTCGAGCTGAACGACTGGTTCGTCGACATGTTCGTCGACGGAACGCCGTGGGTGATGCCGGCGAACGTGATCGGCATGTCGCAGCACGCCGACGGAGGCATCGTCGCGACGAAGCCCTACGCGTCGGGCGGGGCGTACATCGACCGCATGTCGGACTACTGCGGGGGATGCGTGTTCAACCCGAAGGTGCGGCTGGGCGAGGACGCCTGCCCGTTCACCGCCGGGTACTGGGCGTTCCTCGACCGGGTCGAGCCGCGCATCCGGCACAACCACCGCATGGCCCAGCCGCTCAGCGGGCTGCGGCGCCTCGCCGATCGCGAGGCGGTGGTCGACCAGGAGCGGCATCGCGACGAGTGGTGAGCGGGCGGGTTCGGTAGGGTGCCACGTATGAGCTACACGACGACCGAGCCCCGCATGTCCTTCGGCACCGCGATCAGCACGGGGTTCCGCAGGTACGCCGAGTTCACGGGCCGGTCCGGCGTCGCGGAGTTCTGGTGGTTCATCCTGTTCGTCGTGCTGGTGAACTCGGCTGCGAAGGCGCTCGACTCCACGCTTCTCGGAGCGGACAGCGGTGATTCCGGACTCTTCGCGACGCTGTGGGCGCTCGGCACCCTTGTTCCCGTGCTCGCCATCGCGGTGCGCCGCCTGCGCGACGGCGGCAACCGCTGGACCCAGCTGTTCTGGCTGCTGCTGCCGATCGCCGGGCTGATCGTGATCATCATCCGCCTCTGCGACCCGTCGAAGCCGGCGCCCGTGCAGGACGCACCGGTCGTCTGAGCGGAGGCCGTCGAGGTCAGTCGGCCCCGCCCCGAATGAAGTGCGCGCGCACGAGCTCGACCTGATCCGGGGTGAGGTTCCACCTCGTGGTGCCGTTGCCGAGCGTTCCATAGAGTGCCCGCAGGAAGTCGCGGATCGCCTTAGGGCTGACCTCCAGTTCGATGGCCAGATCCTTCGGCGTCATCGGATCCGCTTGCATGAGCCCCCCTCACATATCCCCGTATGCGAACTCTAGGGCACACTCGATACGCCGTGGAAGATACAGACCATCGCGGTCGGGGCGGCCTCGCGGTCATGCGCTGATCGAGGGCCCTCGCGAGGGACGAGACGGCGTATCGAAATCCCTGCGCGGTGGTCTCGATACGGCCGCAGGCGGCCTACTCGACCGGCGCGACCTCGGGGGAGCCTACGGCCAGGTCGCGCAGCGGCACGAGGGCCGGCCTCTCCGTGGTGCTCTCGATCACGATGGTCTCGCGGCCCGCAGACGAGCGCAGGATCGCATCCATGACCTCGAGCACGTGCAGGGCCAGGCGACCGGATGCGCGGTGCGGCCGATCCTCGACGATCGCCTCTGCGAGATCCGCGAGACCGACGCCCCGGCCCGCGTCGATGAAGCCGGCGGCATCCGGAACCGTCACCCACTCGTCGTTCTCGCTGGTGGCGATCTCGACCGGCTTCGAGAAATGGTTGGGATCGGGGACCGCGAGCGTTCCCGCGGTGCCGAAGACCTCGAAGAGGGGAGAGCGCGTCTTCCACACTTCGAAGCTCACGGTGACGGTCGACGTGACGCCGCCGACGTGGTCGAGCAGCGCGGTGATGTGCGTGTCGACGCCCACCTCGATCGGGGTGCCGGCGGCGGGACCGGTCTCGATCGTTCGAGGGCGCGCCGAGCGCACGGCGAGCCCGGAGACGCTCGCGACGGGACCGAAGAGGTGCACGAGGGCGGTGAGGTAGTACGGCCCCATGTCGAGGAGCGGCCCGCCGCCGGGCTGGTAGTAGAAGGCCGGGGCCGGGTGCCAGCGTTCGTGGCCGGGAGCCGACCAGAAGACGTTCGCCGCGAACGGTTCTCCGATCGCGCCGGAGTCGAGAGTCTGCCTGGCCGTCTGGATGCCGGTGCCCAGCACGGTGTCGGGCGCGCTGCCGTAGCGCAGCCCGAGCGACTCGGCCAGGTCGAGCATGGGTGCGGCCTCCGCGGGGTTCAGACCGAGCGGCTTCTCGGCGAACACGTGCTTGCCCGCGCGCAGGGCCCGGGTTCCGACCTCGACGTGCGCCGCCGGAATCGTGAGGTTGAGCACGGCGTCGACGCCCGGGTCGGCGATCAGCTCGTCGACCGTGAGGGCGCGTACTCCCTCGTGGGCCGCGGCGACCTCGCGCGCGCGATCCATGTCGAGATCGGCGACGGCCACGACGGTGAGGCCCGGCAGCTTCGGCATGCTCGCGAAGTACTGCTCGCTGATCTTGCCGACCCCGATGATTCCGATGTTCAGCGTGCTGCCCACAGCAGCCCCCTCTCGATGATGGTTCTCACGTTCGTGTCCTGCAGGATCTCGACCCGGTGCCCCGGCGTCGAGACGAAGATGCGCCCCGCGCCCCACTGCCTGGTCCAGATGGCCGGCGAGGTGACGGGCCGGTTCCAGGGATCCCACGGGCGAACGGCCTGAGTGGTGGTCGCAAGAACATCGTTGTAGTCGTCGTGCAGAACCCAGTACTGCTCGGTCACGAGCTCGAAGTCGGCGATGCCCTGCGTGATCGGGTGCTCGGCGGCGGCGGCGGTCATCTCGATGCGGTGAGGCATGTAGTTGTCGGACTGTTCGCCCGTGCGCTCGTCGGGGTGCTTGCCCGGATGCGACGCGAACTGCCCGCCGATCATCTGCAGGTAGTCGGAGTTGTTGCGGTACGAGTCGGCGATGCCGCCGTGCCAGCCGGCCAGGCCGGTTCCGCTCTCGACGGCCGCGCGGAGGCCCTCGAACTCCTCTTTCTCGATGGTGTTCATGGTGTTGGCCTGAACGATCAGGTCGACTCCGGCCATGACGTCTCTGTCGGCGTAGACGGCAGGGGACTCCTCGACGCGCACGGTGAAACCGTTCTGTTCGAGGAACGGGATGAACAGCTCGGTGGCCTCCACGGGCTGGTGGCCGTCCCAGCCGCCGCGCACGACCAGCGCTGTCTTCGGAATGGGGTGAGGGGGCTGATCGGTCATCGTCGTCCTTCGGGTTCGGGGCCTGTCGCATCCACATCGAAAGTTGCGCAAATCGGCACCGGATGCGAAGCGGACTCCATTGTGGTCGTGCCGGTGCGCCTGCACAAGCGGTCATGCGAAGGGGCGTGGCATGAAGATGTTTCGAAACTTGCGCAACCGGTCCGTAGACTCGGGGTGTGGACTCCCAACGCCCGGCATCGCCTCGCGCGACCCTCGCGCGGGTGGCCGAGTACGCGGGCACGAGCATCCCGACGGTGTCGAAGGTGCTCAACGGCAAGACCGACGTCTCGAACGAGATGCGCGCGCGTGTGCTCGAGGCGGTGCACGCCGTGGGGTACACCCGGTCGATCCGGCGACAGCCCGCGAGCGGATCGAGCGGCTCGAGCGGTTCGACCGTGGCGGCCGACCCGGCAGGCGTGGTCGCCGGTCTCCGGTCGATCGATGTGGTCGTGGGTCATCTCGAGGGAAGCTGGATCACCCGGGTGCTGGAAGGCATCGAGGAGGAGGCTTCTGATGCCGGCGTCGACCTGACCCTCTCGGTGGCGCGATCCGATGGATCCTGGATCGGACGACTGCTGGGCCGTTCGACACTCGGGGCGATCGTGGTGCTTGTCGACATGTCGCCCGCCGAACTGCACGCCCTCGCCGACGCACCGGTGCCCGTCGTGATCGTCGACCCCGGAAAGAGGCCGCCCGATGGCGTGTCGAGCGTCGCCGCCACGAACTGGGACGGTGGCCGCATGGCGGCAGAGCACCTGCTTGCGCTCGGCCACACGCGATTCGGCATCATCGCGGGCAAGCCGGCGCACCTGTACAGCAGCGCGCGGGTCGACGGCTTCACGACCGCCCTGCGATCGGCCGGCATCACCGTGCCGCCGGAGTCGATCGCGCACGGAGACTGGGATCGCGAAACGGCCCGCGTCGAGTCCGCTCGGATGCTGGCCTCGGGACAGCGCAGACCCACGGCGATCTTCGCGTGCTCCGACGGAATGGGGCTGGGCGTCTACGACGCCGCGCTCGAGGCGGGGCTCGAGATTCCGGGCGACCTCAGTGTCGTGGGTTTCGACGACCTGCTCGAGCCGGCGTGGGCGACGCCGCCCATGACGACGATCCACCAGCCCATCCGGGAGATGGGTGCAGCGGCGTTCGGCATGCTCGTGCAGGCTCGACGAAGCTCGAGAACATCGATGGCCCGGCAGCCCGGCATCGAGTTGCAGACCCGTCTGGTGACACGCGCATCCACGTCGCCGCCGCGCTGAGGCGGGCGGGGCGGCCGCGTCGGCTAGCGCCAGAAACCGCGATGCGGTTCGGCAGCCTGCTCCTCGAGTGCGGGGCCCGCGACCACGACGGCGCGCTGCCCGCGCGCCAGCACTTCTCTGCTGGGCAGGTCGAGCGTGGGGTTCTCGGGGTCGTCGCCGGTGAGGGGGATGAGCGCCTGCTCGGGGAGCGCGTAGACCATGCGCCCGATGCCGGCCCAGTAGATGGCGCCGGTGCACATGGCGCACGGCTCGCAGCTCGTGTAGAGCGTGAAGCCGCGCAGCTCGTCGAGGGAGTACTGCTTCGTGGCGAGGCGAACGAGGTTGGTCTCGGCGTGGCCGGTGGCGTCGGAGTGCGTCACGACCGTGTTCTCGGCGGCCAGCACCTCGGCGTCGTTCTCGTCGACGAGCACCGCTCCGAACGGGTGGTTGCCGTGCTGCTTCGCCTCGATCGAGACGAAGATCGCCCGGCGCAGGTGCGAGAGGTCGGATTCGGAGACGGCGGTCGAGAAGGTCGGCATGAGATCAACCTATTGGATGTGATCTCGATACGCCCGGCTCGCTGCGCGAGCCGGGCTACTCGATCGGCGCAACCGGTGCGCGACTCGATCGGCGCGGGTGTGCGGTGGTCGAGAAGCGAGGAACGAGCGTATCGAGACCCGCTACGGCGCGACGTCGATGAGCACCTTGCCGACCACGCCCTGCTCCACCGCGTCGTGCGCCGCCGCGGTCTCGGCGAGCGCGAAGCGCGTGAACGGCAGCCCCGTCTCCTCGCCGGCCCCCAGCACGCCCGCGGCCAGCGCCTCGGAGACCGAGGCGATGGCATCCTGTTTCTCGTCGTCGCTCACCGTGTAGGTGAGCAGAAAGCGCAGGCGCGCGTTGCGGCCCATGGCCGGGCCGATCGGAAGCGACACGCGGTCGTCGCCGTCGGAGGCGTAGCTCACGATGGTGCCGCCGCGGGCGATGATCTTCTCGTCGAGCTCGGCGTTGGCCTGCAGGTTGACCTCGACGATCGTGTCGACGCCCGTCGGCGCGAGCTCCTTGACGGCCGCGGCCACATCGTCGGTCTTGTAGTTGACGATGTGCTCCGCACCGGCCCGGCGGGCGAACTCGGCCTTCTCGTCGCTCGAGACGGTCGTGATGACCGTCGCTCCCGCCCAGGTCGCGAGCTGGATCGCCGCATGGCTCACGGCACCGGCGCCGCCGGAGACGAGCACCACGCGGCCGTCGAGAGAGCCCGGCGACAGGCGGTCGGGCAGGTTCTCGTTGGCCGCCAGCGCCAGGGCCGCGGTCAGTGCCGGGATGCCGAGGCTCGCGCCGTCGTCGAAGGTCGCGTCATCGGGCAGCGCGACGGCGTGGGTCGCCGGCAGGGTCACGTACTCCTGAGCGGTGCCGATATTCGTGCCGAAGGCCACGTCCCACAGCCAGACGCGGTCGCCCACGGAGAACTCGGTCACGCCCTCGCCGACCGCATCGACGACGCCCGCGCCATCCTGGTTCGGAACCTTCGGCGCATCGAACGGGCCGCTGCCCGCTCCGGCGCCCGCGCGCGACTTCCAGTCGGTGGGGTTGACCCCCGAGACCACCACGCGCACGCGCAGCTCGCCTTCGCCCGGGTCGACGGGCTCCCGCTCGCTCAGCGTGAGAACGCCGGAATCTCCCGTGTGGTCGTAGGTGACTGCGCGCATTCTGGGCTTCTTTCTGTCGTGACTTCGGTGGGGTCGCTCGCCACAACTCAGGAAGAACCGGGGTGGCATGTACGGAAACCGCTTTGACTCGACGTTATTCCTGCGAGCGGGTGAGCAGAAGCCCCTGTCGGAGCGAGTCGGCACCGGGGGTGATGTCGGCGGGGTTGCCGAGTCGGAAACGCACTTGGATGGGTTTTCGGCCAAATCACCGCTCGAAATCGAAGATTGCTCGACCGCGCCGAAACATTCCGAAAGATCCCGAAAGCCCTTGCGGCCCGGAAGAGCCCTGCAGTAACGTCCAACAGCAAGAGCGTCTGTCTCAATGGTGAGAGGTAACAATTTCCGTGGCATCCATGCACAAAGAACGACTTTCAGCGCGCCGGCGAATCACGAGGGGGCTCGCGGTCCTGGCCGCATCCACCCTGATCGCCACGGGCTTCGCGGCCACAACGGCCGCTCCGGCCTTCGCGGCCAACTCCGACATCGGCTACCCGACTTTTGCGGGCGACGCCAACCCCGTGCCCCCGACGGGTGCGTACAACACCCGCAACCAGCTGCAGTCGATCTTCGACGCCGACGTGGCGGCGGGCGCCGGCACCGACACGTCGAAGGACTTCTGGTTCGACACCATGCTCGCCCGCACCGGCACCGCCGGCAGCAACGGCGACAACAACCAGTGGCTCTTCACCCGCGGCCGCACGGTGTTCATGAAGGAGCACAGCCCCGAGGTCCTCGGCTTCGGCGGCCAGGTGGCCTACTGGGAGTCGATCGACAACCGCGGCGCGTACGACATCGTGCTGCGCGTCGATGGAACCCCCGTGGCCCTCACCGAGGTCACCGCCGAGCGCAAGCAGACGCCGAGCTACTGGCGGAGCGTGCACACCAACGCCGCTCAGGGGCTGCGCGTCGTGCAGACAAAGTTCATCACCAACGGCAACGTGGCCGTCACCAACCTCGACGTCTCGAGCACCGGAGGGGCCACCATCGAGCTGCGCGCCGCATCCGGCTACGCCACCACGGTCGAGGGCGACGAGCTCACCGGTGTGGTCTCGTCTGCCAACAACCTCACCACGGTGTTCCCCCGATTCTCGGGCGACGGCTTCACCGTCGACGCCGGCCAGCTGACCCGCACGCTGGATGTGCCGGCCGGCGGCACGGCCAGCGCCAAGGTGCAGCTCGGCTTCGTGACGCCCGAGATCGAGGAGAGCCGCACGGAGTACGACGCCGTGCGCGCCGCCACCCCGGGCGCCGCCTTCACGACGAGCGTGACCACCTACAACAAGTGGTGGGCCGACAACGTGCCCTACCTCGACACCCCCGAAGACAACATCGACAAGACGCTGTTCTACCGCTGGTGGCTCATGCGCTTCAACTTCCTCGATGCGAACATCCCGGGCAACGACTACCAGTTCCCCACCTCGATGGAGGGTGTGCTCGGGTACAACAATGCGATCGTGCTCACCACGGGCATGTTCATCGACGACCTCAAGTACTTCCGCGACCCGATCTACTCGTACGGCCCCTGGGTCTCGGCGGGCGAGACGAGCAAGAGCTACAAGTTCGTCGACAACCCCGGCGACCCCGCCAACTGGTCGAACAGCTACACGCAGTACATCTCCGAGGCCGCGTGGCGCGCCTACCAGCTGCACGGCGGGCCGGCGCCCATCGCATCCAACCTCGCGGAATACGCCGAGTACGACGTGAAGGGCCTGCTCGACGCCTATGACACCGATGACAGCGGCCTGATCGACTACAACTGGGGCGCGATGACGGGCAACGACGCCGACGCCGTGTCCTTCCACGAGCGGCCGAACGCCAGCATGGACCGCACCGAGAACGCCTACCTCTATTCGAACGCGTTGGCGTCTGCCGAGGCCTACCGCCTGGCCGGCAACACCGCCAAGGCCGACGAGATGGACGAGTTCGCGCAGACCATCAAGGAGAAGGTCGTCGAGCTTCTGTGGGACTCCGGCGAGAACCTGCTGAAGCACCGCTTCACGTCTGACGGGCAGCTCGCGAAGTGGAAGGAGATCAACAACTACTACCCCTTCACGGTCGGCCTCATGCCGAAGCCGGGCGACGCGGACTACAACGACGACTACGTCGACGCCCTGCGCCTGTTCGCCGATGACAAGCAGTACCCGATCTTCCCGTTCTACACGGCGAACCAGGCCGACCAGGCCGACTACGGCGGACCGGGCAGCAACAACTTCTCGGTCATCAACTCCACGGTCACCTTCCGCATGCTGGCCAGCGTTCTGCGCAACTACCCGACCGACGCGATCGACTCCGAGTGGTACAAGAAGCTGCTCTACTGGAACGCCTGGTCGCACTACCAGAACGGCGGAGACAACCGGCTGCCCGACCAGAACGAGTTCTGGTCGAACGGCTCGGCCGACCCCCAGAACATCGGCTACCGCTCGTGGATCCACCACACGATCCTCGGAACCACGAACTTCACGATGATCGAGGATGCGATGGGCCTGCGCCCCCGCACCGACGCCAAGATCGAGCTCGACCCGATCGACATCGACTGGGATCACTTCACCGCCAACAACATCAAGTACCGCGACAGCGACCTCACGATCACGTGGGATGCGCCCGGCGGCACGAAGTACTACGGCGCCGATGTGCCCGAGGGCTACTCGGTGTTCCTCGACGGAGAGCTGGCCTTCACGGTCGACAAGCTCAGCCACGTGACCTACGACCCGGCCACGGGCCATGTCGAGGCTCCGGCCGGCGTCACCGTCACGACCGAGACGACGAAGGATGTTACGGCTCCCGCGGACGTGCAGTTCGCGTCGACCGACCGCGTCGTCGACCTGTTCGCCAAGGCGGGCGCCGACATCGACCCCCGCAGCGTGGGTTCGACGAACCTCGCCGCGGGTCAGCCGGTCACGGCCTCGTTCTCGGCCGCCTCCCGCCCGCCGGCGGGCGCCGTGAACGGCACGACCATCAACGAGCCCTTCTGGGGAACCGCAGGTTCTCCGAACGCGAAGGACTCGATCGAGGTCGACCTCGGCTCGGCGAAGTCCTTCGACGACATCCGGGTCTTCTTCTACAACTCCTCGTCGACCGCCACGGTGCAGGGCTACTCTGAGCCCGCGCAGTACACGATCGAGTATCAGGACGGCAGCACCTGGAAGCCGATCCCAGCCCAGGCCAGAACGCCCGTCTATCCGCGGGCCAACCTGAACCAGGCCCAGTTCCCCGAGATCACGGCGCAGAAGGTGCGGGTCACCTCGACCCACGCGGCCGGATTCAAGACGGGAATCAAGGAGGTGCAGGTCTTCTCGACCGGCGTCGAGGCCCCGGCCTCGACGAACCTGCCGCCCCAGGTGGATGCGTGGCGTGACGCCGCGTACACCGCCGCCGGCCAGGCGCGCCTCATCGGCACGGCCAAGGACGACGGCCTGCCGGGCACCGACCTCACCACGAGCTGGAGTGTCGTCAGCGCCCCGACCGACGGGCTCGCCGTCTTCGAGAACCCGGATGCCGCCACCAGCGTCGTGCGCTTCACCGCGGCCGGCGACTACACGCTGCGCCTCACGGTGAACGACGGAGAGCTCTCGAGCACAAAAGACGTGGTCATCTCTGCCGAGGTCGCCGCGGGCGGCAACAACGTCGCGGGATCCGCGACGCCCACGGCCGAGTTCACCGCCGGCTGGAACAACGTGAACGCCGTCAACAACGGCACGATCCTTCACTCCGGAGGCGCCCAGACCGAGCTCTGGGGCACGTGGTCGGGCTCGCGTCCGGCGACGCGCTGGCTGCAATACGACTGGTCGAGCCCCGTGCGGGTCAACTCGCTCGAGGCTAGCTTCTGGGCCGACCAGACGAGCGCCACCTCAGGTGCCGGCGTCAACATCCCGAAGTCCTGGAAGGCCCAGTACTGGGACGGCGAGGCCTGGGTCGACGTCGAGAACCCGAGCGACTACGGCGTGGCCCGAAATGCACCGAACTCGGTGACGTTCGACGCGGTCACCACCACGAAGCTGCGCCTCGTGCTCTCGGCCGCGGGCCCGGGAACGGGCGGCGACCCCTACGCGGGTGTCGCTGTCAGCGAGTGGAAGGTGTTCGCCGAGGCCCCCGAGTCTCTCGACCCTGTCTCCGTTCGCACGAGCGTCGGGGTGGCCCCGGTTCTTCCGGCGACGGTCGACGCCGTCTTCGCAGACGGTTCGCGCCAGGCCACTCCGGTTGCCTGGGCTCCGATCGACGCCGCCAGCTACGCGAACGAAGGCAGCTTCGAGGTCATCGGCCTCGTCGACGGGGCATCGGCCCCGGCGAAGGCCACTGTCTGGGTCCGTGCGACGCCTCCCGGCCAGATCAACACGATCGACCCGGTCTCCGTGAAGACGAGGGCGGGAGTCGCCCCGGCGCTGCCGTCCACCGTCACCGTGCAGTACAACGACGGATCGCGGCAGAGCGGCGTGGCCGTCGACTGGGCCGACATCGACCCGGATCAATACGCCACCGACGGAACATTCACCGTGGCCGGCGCCGTGGAGAACTCTCCCGTCGCCGCCTCGGCCACCGTTCAGGTCGGCACCGGTTCGCCCGTCGACTCGACGAAGCCCGTCGTGACGGTCGCCCCGTCGAGTGCCGCCCCGGCATCCGGCTGGTACACGGGCCCCGTCACGGTGACACTCTCGGCCACCGACAACGCCGATCCGGCCCCCGTACTGGAGTACGCGGTCGACGGCGGAGCCTGGACGGCCTACACGGAGGGTGTCGCGGTCACGGTCGACGGCAGCCACACCGTGCAGGCCAGGGCACGCGACGCCGCGGGCAACGTGTCGACGGTCAAGGAGCTCACCTTCACGATCGACGCGACGGAACCCGCCATCGTGAGCGTTCCGGATGCGATCGGTCGCACGGTCAAGGCCAGTGCGAGCGACGCCGGTTCGGGAGTCGCGAGCCTCGAGTACCGCATCGGCGACGCCGTGGAGTGGACCGCGTACACGCGCACCATCCTCGTCGGCCTCGACGAGACGGTCGTACACCTGCGCTCCACCGACAAGGCGGGCAACGTGACCGAGGCCGAGCCGGTGACCGTCGCGGCCAGCGACGGAAACCACCGACGCAACGTGGCGCTGTTCGCCGTACCCACGGCATCCGTCACCGCCGGCTGGAACTCGGTGAACGGACTCAACGACGATGTGCTGCCGACCTCGTCGGGAGATGTCACCCCGAACGACAACGCCAACGTCTGGGGCGCCTGGCCCGAGATCGGCACCCAGTGGGTGCAGTACGACTGGACAGAGGAGGTGACCGTCGATGAGGCGCAGCTCTACTTCGTCTCGAACCTCGACGGCGCGGGCGTGGGCATCTCGGCGCCGGAGTCGTACATCGTGCAGGCCTGGAACGCCGAGACGTCGACCTGGGTCGAGGTGACGAACGCGTCGGAGTACCCGACCGCGATCGACACCTTCAACACGGTCACGTTCGACCCGATCACGACCACGAAGCTGCGTGTCGAGCTGAAGGCCGCGGGCACCGCCTCGGGCGCCGGAAGCCTCGGCATCAAGGAGTGGCGCGTCTTCGAGAAGGCCGCGGTCGTGGTGCCCGACACCACGGCGCCGGTGCTCACCGTGGCCGTCGCCCCCGAGGCTCCCGCATCGGGCTGGTTCACCGGCACGACCACGATCACCGCATCGGCGATCGACGACCGCGACGACGCACCGAAGGTCGAGGCCAAGGTCGGCGACGCCGAATGGGCGCCCTACACGGCGGCCATCGCGGTCTCGACCGACGGCAGCACCACGGTGCTGCTGCGGGCGACGGATGCCGCGGGCAACGTCTCCGAGACGCAGACCGTGACCGTGAAACGCGACGGCACGGCGCCGACGGTGACGCAGTCTTTCCATTCGGCAGCGCGCACTCTCACGCTGACGGCATCGGATGCCGGATCGGGCGTCGCGCAGGTCGAGTACCGCATCGCGGGCGGCGAGTGGACGGTCTACTCCGCTCCGTTCGGCACCGGCGACGCGGCCGTGACGATCGACTACCGGGCGAGCGACCTGGCGGGCAACCGTTCGGAGAGCGCCTCCGTCGATGTTCCGGCCAAGCCGACAGGGCCCGTCGACCCGACGGACCCGACCGATCCGACGGACCCGACCGACCCAGGGACGCCGACCGATCCGGGAACCCCCGGTGAGCCGTCGGGCGGCCTGACCGGCCTCGAGATGCTGAACCTCGGCGTCACGACGGTCTCCCCGGGCGGACAGGTTCCGGTGTCGCTGAAGAATGCCGAGCCCGGCGCGGTCTTCCGCATCGAGCTGCGCAGCACCCCGATCACGCTGGGAACGCTGACGGTGGCGGCCGACGGCACGGGTCAGGCGGTCGTCACGATTCCCGTGTCGACCGAGGCCGGAGCGCACCGCCTCGTGCTCGTGAACCCGGGCGGCGAGCTGTCGGCGCCGATCACCGTGGTGGTCGCAGGAGGCCCCGGGCCCGACGCGATCGCATCGACGGGTATCGGGGAACCGGTGGGCTTCATCGCCTGGGCCGCGACCCTCGCGCTGATCGCAGGACTGGGGCTGTACCTCACGGCCCGGTCGCGTCGCTCGACGCGCACGACGACGCCCATTTCGTTCGTCGAGTAGGCCGCCCGCGGCCGTATCGAGACCCATCCGGTGGTCTCGATACGGTCGCTGGGCGATTTACTCGACCGGCGCAAGAAATCGATCAATGGAGATCACACGTGAAACGCACCATTCGCACGACCGCCGCGCTGCTCGCGGCCGGCCTGGTCGCATCCGGCCTCGCCCTCGCCCTCGCCGCCGCCGCACCGGCCAACGCGGCCACGTCGAACCCCATCCTGGGCGACGGATCGTACTACTCGGCAGACCCGGCGACCCTCGTGGTCGACGACACGCTCTACATCTATGCGGGCCGCGACGAGGCATCCGCCACCCAGAACGACTTCATCATGAACGAGTGGCAGGCGTTCTCGACGACCGACGTCGACTCCGGGGTCTGGGAGCACCACCCCGCGCTCATGCGCCCCGAGGCAGTCTTCGACTGGGCGACTCCCGGTCGCGCCTACGCCGGCCAGGTCGTGGAGGGCATCGACGGCCGCTACTACTGGTACGTGCCGGTGCACGAGGCCGCGAGCACCTCGGAGGACAAGTTCGGCATCGGCGTGGCCGTGAGCGACAACCCGCTCGGCCCCTGGACCGACCACGCGGGCGGCCCGATCGTGTCGCAGAAGATCCTCGGCAACACGATTCACAACATCGACCCCACCGTGTTCGTCGACGACGACGGAACCGTGCAGATGTACTGGGGCAGCTTCGGCCAGGCCCGGCGCATCGAGCTCGCTGCAGACATGAAGACGCTCGTCGGCAGCGCGCAGACGGTCACCGGACTCACCGGGTTCTTCGAGGCCCCGTGGCTGTTCGAGCGCAACGGCACCTACTATCTGGCCTACGCGGGCAACGACGTGGGCAGCACGTGTACTCCGGCGAACTACCATGCGTGCATCGGCTACGCCTCCGCACCCAGCGCCACCGGCCCGTGGACCTACCGCGGCACGGTTCTCGCTCCGGTCTCATCGACCACCAGCCATCCGGCGATCACCGAGTTCAACGGTGAGTGGGTCATCGCGTATCACACGGCGGATGCGGTGGGCGGCAACCACTTCAGGCGCTCGGTGGCCATCGACACGGTCGAGTGGGACGACACCCAGACGCCGGCGCGCATGAAGCTCGTGAAGCAGACCCCCGAGAAGCAGGCGAACACCACGCCGCGAACGAACATCGCGCCCTGGGCGCAGGTCACCGTGTCGAACGACCCGGTTCCCACCCAGTACTGGGTGAAGGCGCTCAACGATGAGATCGTGCGACCCAATCCGCTGCCGCCGGACATGTGGGGCAGCTGGACCGGGAACCGGCCCGCCGAGCAGTGGCTGAAGTACACGTGGCCGCATCCGGTGCGCATCTCGAGCACCGAGATCAAGTTCTTCCGCGACGTGGCGCCGGGCACGGGCAACGGGGTCTCGAACCCGGAGTCGTGGACCCTGCAGTACTGGAAAGAGGGCGCCTGGGTCGACGTGCCGAACGCCAGCCCGTACGGCACCTCGACCGCGTCGCCGCAGTCGACGACCTTCGACGCCGTCACCACGACGCAGGTGCGCGCGGTGCTCAAGGCGTCGCCCGGCACGGCCAATCCATCGGAGTACTCCGCCCTCGCTGTGGAGGAGTGGAAGGTCAACGCCGATTCGGCGACGGGCTACACCCCGGCCGCCGTCAGCACGCTCGTCGGTGAGCTCCCCGAGCTGCCCGAGACCGTCGACGTGACGTATGCGGGCGGCGTCACCCTTCCCGTGACGGTCGCGTGGTCGCCGGTGGATGCGGCCGACGTAGCGGCGCCCGGCACGTTCACCGTGTCGGGTTCCGCGCAGGGATACGCCACGTCGCAGGTCGAGGCCACCGTCACGGTGCTCGGCGGTGACGAGCTGCGCACGAACGTCGCGCTCGACGCGACGGGCGCCGCGAGCTACACGGCGCCGTGGAATGCGGTCGCCGGGCTCAACGACGGAACCGAGCCGACGGCATCCGGCGATGTCACGCCCGACGACAACGCCCAGGTCTGGGGAGCGTGGCCGCAGGTCGGCCCGCAGACGATCGAGTACGAGTGGGCGAGTCCGGTGCGCATCGACGAGAGCGCCCTGTACTTCGTGCACAACCTCGACGCTTCAGGCGATGGGATCGCGGTGCCGAAGTCGTGGTCGCTCGAGTACTGGGACGCGGCGACGGAGACCTGGGTCGCCGTGCCGAACGCCTCCGCCTATGGCACCGAGGTCGACGCCTACAACACCGTGACCTTCGATGCCGTGACCACGACGAAGCTGCGTGCGCAACTCGTCGCCCAGGGAACGGTGGAGGGCAAGTCGAGCCTCGGAGTGAAGGAGTGGACGGTGCTGGGCGAACCCGCCGATCTCGCCGCTCCGACCGTGGCGCTCACCGTCACCGGGTCGCAGGGCGCCGGCGGCTGGTACCTCTCGAACAGCACGGTGCGGGCCACGGCTGTCGACGACCGCGACATCCGCAGCCGCATCGAGCTGAAGTCGGGGTCGGGCGTGTGGACGGCGTTCGAGAACGTGCGCTTCGCCGAGATCCTCGTGAGCGCCGAGGGTGCCACCGAGGTGAGGGCGCGGGCGACGGATGCCTCGGGCAACGTCAGCGAGGAATCGCTCGTGACCGTGTCGATCGACAAGACGCTGCCCACCGCGCAGGCCACGGTCGATGCGGCCGCGCGCCAGGTGACCGTCACGGGTTCCGACGCGGTGTCGGGCCTCGCGGGACTCGAATACTCGATCGACAACCAGCTCGGCTGGCAGGCCTACACGGCCCCGGTCGTGGTCGACGAGCAGAAGCACGACGTGTTCTACCGGGCACGCGACGCGGCCGGCAACGTGTCGGTCGCCGGCAAGGCCACCGTCCCGATCTCGAGCACGGTTCCGCTCACCGGCAACATCGCGCCCCTCGCCACCGCGACCGCGTCGTTCTCGTCGAGCTGGACATCGGTCGGCGCCATCAACGACGGCGCCGCCGACGGATCGAGCTGGGGAACCTGGCCCGAGGTCGGCGAGCAGTGGGTGCAGCTCACCTGGGATCGCATCGTCGACGTCGACAGCTCGGAGCTGAAGTTCTTCTCCGACTCCACCGACGAGGCCGGCGTTGGCGTGATCGTGCCGCGCAGCTGGCGCATCCAGTACCTCGACGTGACGACGGGCCAGTGGCTCGACGTCGACGCGACGGGAGAATACGGCCGCGATCGCGAGGCGTTCAATCCGGTGTCGTTCGATACCGTGAGCACGACCGCCCTGCGCGCGGTGATGCAGGCCTGGGGCGAGACCGCGGCCGGCGGGTCGAGCGGCATCTACGAGTGGCGGGTCTTCGCCGCAGAGGCCGTCGACCCCGAGCCCGACATCGTGGCCCCGACCGTGGTGCTCGAGCAGGCGCCCGTGCCGCCGGCATCCGGCTGGAACACCGGCGACGTGACCGTGTCGGTCACCGCGAGCGACGACGTGGACGACGCGCCGGCCGTCTCGGTGCGCGTCGACTCGGGCGATTGGGCGCCGTACACGGCGCCGATCGTGGTGTCGGCCCAGGGTGTCTCACAGGTCGATGCCCGGGCGGTGGATGCCGCGGGAAACGTCTCGGAGATCGGCTCGGCGAGCGTGAAGATCGACTCGGTCGCGCCGGTGAGCTCGGCCACGGTGGTCGGCGACGCTCTCCGGGCCGCTGCCGCTGCTGCTGCCGCGCCGGTGACGGGGACTCCGGAGAAGCCCGTTCGCATCACGATCAGCGCGAGCGACGAGACGTCGGGCGTCGCCCTCACGGAGTATTCGCGTGGTGGCGACGAGTGGATCGCCGCGGGCGACGACGAGATCGTGTTCGACGAGGTGGGCAGGCAGACGCTGAGCTTCCGCTCGGTGGATGCCGCCGGCAACGTCGAGGAGACGCGCACGCTCGAGGTGCAGATCGCCGCTGCGGAGGTGCCGGTCGACCCGCAGGAGCCGGGGACGCCGGGCGTTCCGAGCGTGCCGGGGGCTCCGTCTGTTCCTGCGGGATCGTCGGGCGGATCGGGAGTGTCCTCAGGAGACACTCTGCCGGCGACGGGCGCCGAGCCGCTGCTGCCTGCGCTGGCGGCGTTGCTGCTGGTGGCCGCGGGAGCGCTGCTCCTCCGGCGCCACTACTCCGCGCCGGTCGAGTAGGCCGCGGGTAGCGCTCGCCCCTTCGACAGGCTCAGGGAACGGATCGTTCCCTGCCCCTGTCGAAGGGCGTGCCCTCGCACTCAGCGACGGGCGATCGTCGATCCTCTGATGACCAGACGGCCCGGGAGGTTCTCCACTCCGGGAGTCGCCGCCGTTCCGTCGATGGCGTCGAAGATGCGCGTGGCGGCCATGCGCCCGAGCTGCT
>Ga0247732_10000103_pt1 | contig 56556 bp, 49 predicted proteins | sample UWRJL163409C2_FD_180940 | JGI IMG/M metagenome (GOLD analysis project Ga0247732, IMG submission 180940) | Plant litter microbial communities from Arlington Agricultural Research Station in Wisconsin, United States - UWRJ-L163-409C-2 | ecosystem: Environmental > Terrestrial > Plant litter >... | reverse complement strand
CCCTTGACGTATTCGCCCATTTCTTTGAGCTTGTCGAGGGCGATCTTGCTGTCGACGCCGAGTTCGGCGGCGATTTCGTGTACGCGTGGTTTGGCAGCCACAATTCTCCTGTCTGGGTCTGCACCCGGACAGGGGCAGACCATTAGTGGACGGAACTCATTTCGAGCCGCTCATTAGTTGTCCATAGGTCAATCAGCCTGTTCTTCATGGAGTCTCGAGGAGACTCCTCCATCTGCGAGAAGCTGCACGGTATCGACCGTGACACTCGAACGGAACGCCCGGCCGAAGGCCTTGCGTTTCACTGAGGCTTCTACGCACTGAACCGTGGGATGAACCCACGCGCCTCGACCGGGAAGCACCGCTGATGGATCAGCGGTGACGACGCCCGCACGCACAACGACCCGCAAAAGAGAGGATCGTTCGGCGCGCGCTCGGCAGCCGAGGCAAGTTCTAACGGAGTCCATACTACCCCCATCCGGGTTTCGATACGTCGATACGCTCGCTGGCGCTCGCTACTCGGCCAGCGGGATCGGGATCCGCCGGCTGAGTAGCGAGCGAGGGACGAGCCCGCGTATCGAAGCCCGGCTCGCTGTCAGTTGTCTTCGAGGATGCTGTCGGGCTGGATGTCGATCCGCGCACCGGTGAGCTTCGCGGCGAGGCGGGCGTTCTGGCCCTCCTTGCCGATCGCGAGCGACAGCTGGTAGTCGGGAACGAGGGCCCGCACGGCCTTGGTCGCCTCGTCGATCACGAAGGCGCTCGTCACCCGGGCGGGCGACAGGGCGTTTGCGACGAAGGTGGAGAGGTTCTCGGAGTAGTCGACGATGTCGATCTTCTCGTCGTTCAGCTCCGCCGACACGGCGCGCACACGCTGGCCGAGCTCGCCGATGCACGAGCCCTTGGCGTTGATGCCCGCCTCGGTGGCGCGCACCGCCATCTTGGTGCGGTGGCCGGCCTCGCGGGCGAGGGAGGTGATCTCCACCAGCCCGCTGGCGATCTCCGGCACCTCAAGGGCGAAGAGCTTGCGCACGAGCGCGGGGTGCGTGCGGCTCACGGTGATCTGCGGCCCCTTCGCCCCCTTGGCGACGCTGGTGACGTAGACGCGGATGCGGCTGCCGTGCTTGTAGTCCTCGCTCGGCACCTGCTCCTCGGGAGGCAGGATCGCCTCGACGGTTCCGAGGTCGACGTGGATCATCCGCGGGTTGGGGCCCTGCTGGATGACGCCGGCGACGATGTCGCCCTCGCGGCCCTTGAACTCGCCGAGGATGTGCTCGTCGGCGATGTCGCGCAGGCGCTGGTTGATGACCTGCTTCGCGGCGAAGGCCGCGATGCGTCCGAAGTCGCTCGGGCTGTCTTCCGCCTCGCCGACGACGTTTCCCTCGTCGTCACGCTCGGCGACGAACACACTCACGTGTCCGGTCTTGCGGTCCAGGTGTACGCGTGCCTGGTTGGGCACGGCGTCGCCGGGCTGTTGCTCACTCTCTTCGGAGTGCTTGAGGTAGGCCGTGAGAATGGCCTGCTCGATGATGCCCACGAGCTCCTCGAACGGAATCTCGCGCTCTCGTTCCAAGAGACGCAGCACGCTCAGATCGATGTCCACTGAGGGCCTCCACTATTCAGGTATCTGTCGGTTCGCCACTGGTGAGGGCGGATCCTAGAGTCTAAGTTACCGCACGCCGCGGGGTGCCCGCGCTACCAGGGCTTGTCGGTGAAGCCGGACTGGCCGTTGTTCTCGCCGCGCTGCGCCGAATCGCCGTCCGCCTTCTCCTGCGCGCCCTGCTGGCCCTGCTGCTCGAGCTCGTCGAGCTTCTCCTCCAGCCCTCCCGGCTCCTCGCCGTCCTGCGCATCCGCCTCGTTCTGGCGCTGCTGGGCCTCGTCGATCTTGGCCTGCACCCGCGGGCCCGCCTCGGCGAGCTGCTGGCCCGCCGGGGTGTCGGGATCGCAGCCGTCGCCCTCGGCGATCACGGCCTTCGCCGCCTCGTACAGGTTGATGGCGCCCTGGGGGAATCCGCCGGCGACGTAGATGTCGCCCAGGCGCTCCCAGCTGAGCGCGAGGTTGACCCGCACGTCGCAGGCCCGGTCCTCCGGCGCGATCTCGAGCGCGCGCTCGAAGTCGTCGATCGCGGCGGTGTACTCCTCCTGCGCGGCCAGGGCGTTGCCGCGGTTGAACCACGGGATCCAGTCCGCGAGCAGGTTGTCGTCGAGCAGACGGGACGACTCCGACTCGCTTCCGGCAAAGTCGCCGTACTCGAAGGCCCGCACCGCCGACTCGTTGGTCGTGTACGGCCCGACGATCCTCCCCGCGAGCACGAGCAGCGCGATGATCACCGGGAGCGAGATCAGCAGGTACACGAGCCGGCGGCGGCGACGGCTTCTGGTCAGGGCGCTGTTGCTCATCTGCGGCCGCCCTTCACGGCAGCGGACGCCGGGGCGTTCGCTCCGCGCAGTGCCCCGCGCAGCTCGATCAGGGCGCCGCCGAGCCGGGACAGCTCGAACAGGGCGATCAGGCCGAGCAGGGCGGCGGGGATCCAGAAGAACTCCACCGCGGCCCTCTGGCTGCCCTCGGAGACCGTGACGTCGCCGACGTCGAGTCCGTCGAGCAGGGAGTCGATGCCGCTGCCCGCAGAGCGGTGCAGGTAGGGGACGTTGAGCTGCTCGGCCACGGCGCGCAGGTTCTGCTCGTCGATGCGGGAGATCGCGGGGGTCGCCGCCGTACCGCTGCCGTAGTCCTGGATGTAGTCGGGGATCTCCTGCTCGGGATCGGCGAAGGGGTTGCTGAAGCCGCCGAACTGGCGCATCCGCCCGCCCTCGATCGTGCCGTAGCCGAGCACTCCTCCCCCGCTGATGAAGGGGGCGAGGTCGGCGAAGGATCCGGGCTCGGCGTCGACGGTCTGCTCGCCGTCGCCGAGGTAGAAGAGCACACGCTGCTGCTCCGGGTTCTCCTCCGCCGCGGCGCCGAGCACCCGCGCGAGCAGTTCCACCGGCTCGTCGATGCTGCTGCCGGTGGAGTAGGCGGTGATCTCCTGGGTGAGCACGTCGCTCGCCGAGAGCAGGGCGCTGCCGTCCGAGGTGAGCGGCACCCGCTGCACGGCCTCCCCGTCGAAGGTGATCAGCGAGAAGCCCGCGCCGGGGAGCGACCCGGCCATCTCGGCGATGTCGGCCTTGACCCCGTCGAGCCGGGTCGTCGCATCCGCCCCGCCGTCCCAGTCCTCGGCGGCCATGCTGCTCGTGGTGTCCACGGCGATGTACACCTCGAGGCCGCCGGAGACGGTGGGGCGCTGGTCGACCTCGGCGGGGATCACCGGGCGCAGGCCCACGACCAGCAGCAGCAGCACCGCGACCAGGCGCAGAGCCCACGCGGGGCGGGTGCGCCGCTCGGCGACGAGGCGCCAGAGCACGAAGGCGCAGAGAGCGGCGGCAAGCAGGAGGAGCAGCGCCGGGGGGAGGACGGGAGCAATGGTGATCATCGTCGCAGCCTCCAGGTCAGCACGAGCACGCCGGCGAGGCCGATGAACGCCAGCAGCACCCACGGCGCGGGCTGGTCCTCGAGCACCTGCTGCGGCTCGCCCTCGAGCAGCGCCGCCTGCTGCGCGGTGATCTGCTCGACGATCGACGGGATGGTGTCGGGGTCGTCGAGCGCGAAGTACGCTCCCCCGGTGTCCTCGACCACGGTGCGGAACTCGGTGGCGAGGTCGGCGAGGTAGTCCTTCGCGGCGGTGTCGCCCGGGTTGATGCCGTACACGCGCACGCCGAGCCGGGTGGCGAGCTCGCCCGCCTCCGGCAGCGTGAAGATCGGGTCGCCGGCGATCACGTTGTCGGTCACCAGGATCACCGAGCGGCTGCGCTCGCTGTCGGGCGAGTCGAAACGCGTGGCGCAGGACGCGAGCCCGTCGCTGACCAGCGAGGAGCCGTTGCCGAACAGCGTGCCGCTGTAGAACTCGGAGCCCTCGGAGTCGAACTCGGCGCGCAGGTCGGCGAACTGCCTCTCGATGTAGTCGTAGTCGCTGGTGAGCGGGAAGCGGGTGATCGCGGAGGCGTTGAAGATCACGAGGCTGATGCGCTCACCGGTGAACTCCTGGGCCAGCTCGCCGAAGACGTCGAGCACCTCCTTGTCGTACTCGACCATCGACCCGGAGATGTCGAGGCAGAGCACGATGTCGCGGTTGCGCAGCTCCGGCTGCACCGAGGTGACGGATGCCGGCCGCGCGGTGAGCGCGATCGCGGCGACGAGCAGCACCAGCGCTGCCGCCACGAGGGAGAGCAGCAGCAGGCGGTAGCGCCGCAGCGCCCTGGCGTAGCCGGGCAGCGCGGTGAGGCGGTCGCGGTGCGCGATCGGCAGCGAGTCGGCCGTGGATGCGCGACGGCGGCGCTGCGCACGCAGCACGAGGCCCGCCGCGGCGGCGATCGGCAGCAGCCAGAGGATCGGCGCCCACCAGAAGATCAGTTCCATCTGCGCACCAGCTCGCTCGCCCTGTTCGTCGCCTCGTCGATGCTGCCGCCCGATCCGCCGCTGAAGGCGCCGGGGTAGAGCTGCTCGATGGTGGCAGCGAGGTCGGCGTGCGGGGTGCGGCGCAGGTCGTCGAGGGTCATGTACTGGGCGCGGATGCCGCGGGAGTCGGCGGCGAATCCGCGCACCAGCGCGCTGAGCTGGTGGTGCGCCTCGCTGAAGCCGACGGCGCCCGCCGCGTAGCGCCTGCCGACGTCGTCGATCGAGGCGAGGTAGCCCTCGCGCAGGGTGCTGGTCATGCCGGGCACGGGCTGCGAGGGGTGGACGGCGGGCTCGCGGCGGCGGGTGAGCACCAGCACGAACACGATCCAGCCGACGATGACCACCACGATGAGCACCACCAGCAGCAGCCAGAGCGGCGAGTACCGCACGGGAGGGAAGAACTCGCCGCCGATCGGGGCGAAGGCCGCGACGGATGCCTCGAGCGGCTGGGCGAGGAACGCTTCAGCGGCGCGCATGGCGGTGCACCTCCAGCAGCTTGAACAGTCCGGGCACGACCTCGGACTCTCGGCCGACGCGCTGGCTGCTCACGGCGAAGGAGTCGAAGACGTCCTCGGCGCGGGAGGCCCGCTCGGCGACGGCGGCGGCGAACTCCCTGCGCAGGGCGGGGTCGTCGCGCACGAAGGCGGGGATGACCGCGGCGTCGTGCACGTCGTGCATGCCGCTGCCGCTCCACTCCGAGCGCATCAGGTCGGCGTCGCCGATGCGCAGCCAGAGCACCTCGTGCTGCACGCAGAGCCGGCGCACCAGGCGCTCCTCCTCGGCGTCGAGTTCGCGGTCGTCGGCGATGACGAAGACGATCATGCGCCGGCGGAAGGCCTTCGCGGCGTACTCCAGCTGTCTCGTCAGGCTGCTGGCCGCGGCATCCGCCCGGGTGTTGGCATGGATCCGCTGAAGCATCCGCTCGAGGTGCGCCTCGGTGGAGGCCGGCTCGACGAAGACGGTGTGCTCGGCGTCGCCGGCGACCATCGCCACCCGGTCGCCGTGCCGCACCGCGAGGTAGCCGACCGTGCCTGCGGCGAGGATGGCGAGGTCGCGCTTGCTCTCCCCGTGCTCGGCGAGGGCCGCCATGTTGCGCCCGGTGTCGGCGATCACCAGCACCGTGTGCTTGCGCGAGGCGATGAAGCGCTTGGTCATCGGCGCGCCCAGCCGGGCGGTGGCCTTCCAGTCGATGTCGCGCACCTCGTCGCCGGGGACGTAGGGCCGGAGATCGTCGAACTCCATGCTGCGACCGTGGAAGATCGAGGTGTACTCCCCCTCGAGCAGTCCGCGCACCCTGCGGTGGGCGCGGATCGAGAGGGTCGTCTTGACACGACGCAGCAGACTGGTCACAGCGGGGGCCGGGTCACGGGGCTATGGCGCCTGCACGGCGTCGAACACCGCGTCGATGATGGTCTCGGGCACGACGCTGTCGGCGATCGCCTCGAAGTTCAGGATGATGCGGTGGCGAAGCACCACGTGGCGCAGGGCCTTCACGTCGTCGGGGATGACGTGGTCGCGGCCGCTCAGCAGCGCGAGCGCGCGGGCCGCCTTGCTGAAGGCGATGCTGGCGCGCGGGCTGGCGCCGTACTCGATGCAGCCGGCCAGCTTCTCGCCGATGTACTGCTCGGCGTGACGCGTGACGTACACGGCGGAGACGATGTAGTTGGTGATCGAGTCGTCGAGGAAGACGCGCTTGGTCACCGACTGCAGGAACAGCACGTCGTCGATGCTGACGGTGGGCGGATGCACGTCGGTGGAGTCGTCCGCGTCGTCGTAGACACCGGCCTCGAGCCTGCCGAGGATCTCGATCTCCTCGGCGAAGGCCGGGTAGTCGAGCACCTCCTTGAGCAGGAAGCGGTCGAGCTGCGCCTCGGGCAGGTGGTACGTGCCCTCCTGCTCGATCGGGTTCTGCGTGGCGAGCACCAGGAAGGGGTGCGGCAGCGGGAAGATCTCGCCGCCGATGGTGGTCTGGCGCTCCTGCATCGCCTCGAGCATCGCGCTCTGCGTCTTCGCGCTCGAGCGGTTGATCTCGTCGAGCAGCACGAAGTTGGCGTGCACCGGCCCGAGCTGGGTGGAGAAGCTCGAGGTGGCGTAGTCGAAGACCTGGCTGCCGATGATGTCGCTGGGCAGCAGGTCGGGCGTGCACTGGATGCGCTTGAAGCTCGCGCTCACCGCGTCGGCCAGCGCCTTGGCGGCGGTGGTCTTGGCGAGCCCCGGCACGCTCTCCAGCAGGATGTGCCCGCCGGTCATCAGCGCGATCATCAGGCTGGAGCGCAGCCCCGCCTGGCCGACGACCGTGTGGTCGTAGGAGGCGGTGATCGTGTCGAGGATGCCCCTGGCGCGATCGAGCTCGGCCGGCGTGATCCGCTGCTGCGTCATGCGCCCAGCTTCGCGACCAGTTCGGCGACCGTGTACGGGGTGCGCTCGTTGCTGCGGCGGTCCCAGAGCTCGACGTTGCCGTCGACCGCGCCGCGGCCGACGATCACGATGAGCGGCACGCCGAGCAGCTCGGCGTCGCCGAACTTGACGCCGGGCGAGACCTTGGGGCGGTCGTCGAAGAGCACGTCGCGGCCGCTGGCCTCGAGCGAGGCGACGAGCGCCTCCGCCGTCTCCCAGACGACGCTCTCCTTGCCCGCCGCGACGACGTGCACGTCGAAGGGGCTCACGTTGGCCGGCCAGAGCAGGCCCTTGCCGTCGTTGGTGCTCTCGGCGATCACGGCCATCACACGGGTGATGCCGATGCCGTAGGAGCCCATCGTGACGGTGACCAGCTTGCCGTTCTCGTCGAGCACCTTGAGGCCGAGGGCCTCGGCGTACTTGCGTCCGAGCTGGAAGACGTGTCCGATCTCCATGCCGCGGGCGAGCTCGACCGGGCCGGAGCCGTCGGGCGCGGGGTCTCCGGCGCGAACGTCGGAGGCCTCGATGACGCCGTCGGCGGTGAAGTCGCGTCCGGCCACGAGGCCGAGCACGTGCTTCTCGTTCTCGTTGGCGCCGGTGATCCACTGCGTGCCGTCGACGACGCGCGGGTCGAGGAGATAGCGGATGCTCGTGGCCGACTCCTCGCCGAGAACCGGGCCGAGCGGCGACCAGGGTCCGATATAGCCCTTGACCAGGTCGGTGTTGCGGGCGAAGTCGCCCTCGTTCGCGGCCTCGACCTCGGCGGGGGCGAAGGCCACCTCGACGCGCTTGAGGTCGACGTCACGGTCGCCCGGCAGGCCGATCACGACGAGCTCGCGGGTGCCGTCGAGGTGGGTGAGGGCGAGCACGACGTTCTTCAGGGTGTCGGCGGCGGTCCACGCGCGGTCTCCGCGCGGCTGCTCGGCGTTGGCCAGGTCGACCAGGGTCTGGATGGTGGGGGTGTTCGGCGAGTCGAAGACGCGCGCCTCGGCGAGCCCCTCCACGGGGAGCGCCTCGGGCACGACGGTGGTGAAGGCCTCCACGTTCGCCGCGTAGCCGTTCGCCGTGCGCACGAAGGTGTCCTCGCCCACCGGGGTGGGGTGCAGGAACTCCTCCGAGCGGCTGCCGCCCATGGCGCCGGCATCCGCTTTCACAATCACGTACTCGAGTCCGAGACGCGCGAAGATGCGCTCGTAGGCGTCGCGCTGGGCCTGGTAGCTGAGGTCGAGGCCGGCGTCGGTGTGGTCGAAGGAGTAGGCGTCCTTCATGGTGAACTCGCGGCCGCGCAGCAGTCCGCCGCGGGAGCGGGCCTCGTCGCGGTACTTGTCCTGGATCTGGTAGATCGACAGCGGGAGGTCTTTGTAGGAGCTGTACAGGTCTTTCACGAGGAGGGTGAAGACCTCCTCGTGGGTGGGGGCGAGGAGGTAGTCGGCGCCCTTGCGGTCGGTCAGGCGGAAGAGGTTGTCGCCGTACTCGGTCCAGCGGTTCGTGATCTCGTAGGCGTCGCGGGGCAGGAGCCCGGGGAAGTGGACCTCCTGGGCGCCCGCGGCCTCCATCTCCTCGCGCACGATCGCCTCGATCTTGCGCTTGACCTTGAGCCCGAGCGGCAGCCAGGCGTAGATGCCAGGCGCCTGGCGGCGGATGTAGCCGGCGCGCACGAGGAGGCGATGGCTCGCTACCTCGGCATCGACGGGGTCTTCACGGAGGGTGCGGACGAAGAGCTGCGAGAGACGAGTAGACACCCGCGCAATTCTAGGCGACTGCGCCGGGGAGTCGGTGAACGCGGCGTGCGCGGGCGTCCGGCACGCGCGCGGCGGTGCGAACCGCCGCGCGCGTGCCGGATCGGCGCGCCACGACTGGCGTTACGGGGTGAGGACCACCGGCGACCCGGTGGCGCCGGCGGGCATCTCGGCGGCGAGGCGGTTGGCCTCCTCGATCAGGGTCTGGACGATGTCCGCCTCGGGCACGGTCTTGATGACCTCGCCCTTCACGAAGATCTGGCCGCGGCCGTTGCCGCTCGCAACGCCGAGGTCCGCCTCGCGGGCCTCGCCAGGGCCGTTGACGACGCAGCCCATCACGGCGACGCGCAGCGGCACCGTCATCTTCTCGAGACCCTCGGTGACGTCGTTGGCGAGCTTGTAGACGTCGACCTGGGCGCGGCCGCAGCTCGGGCAGGAGACGATCTCGAGCTTGCGCTCGCGCAGGCCGAGCGACTGCAGGATCTGCAGGCCGACCTTGACCTCCTGGGCGGGCGGGGCGGAGAGCGATACGCGGATGGTGTCGCCGATGCCCTCGCCGAGCAGGATGCCGAAGGCCGTCGCGCTCTTGATCGTGCCCTGGAACTCGGGGCCGGCCTCGGTCACCCCGAGGTGCAGGGGCCAGTCGCCGCGTTCCGCGAGCAGGCGGTAGGCCTTCACCATGGTGACGGGGTCGTTGTGCTTCACGGAGATCTTGAAGTCGTGGAAGTCATGCTCCTCGAACAGGCTCGCCTCCCAGACGGCGCTCTCGACGAGCGCCTCGGGGGTGGCCTTGCCGTACTTCTGCAGCAGGCTCGGCTCGAGCGATCCCGCGTTCACGCCGATGCGGATGGAGACTCCCGCGGCCTTCGCGGCCGCCGCGATCTTGCCGACCTGGTCGTCGAACTTGCGGATGTTGCCCGGGTTGACCCGCACCGCGCCGACGCCGGCATCGATCGCCGAGTAGACGTACCTCGGCTGGAAGTGGATGTCGGCGATGATCGGCAGCTGGCTCTTCGCGGCGATGATGTGCAGCACGTCGGCGTCGTCCTGATGCGGGACGGCGACGCGCACGATGTCGCAGCCGGTGGCGGTGAGCTCGGCGATCTGCTGCAGGGTGGCGTTGATGTTGGTGGTCTGCGTCGTGGTCATCGACTGCACGCTCACCTGGGACTCGCTGCCGACACCGACCTTGCCGACCGAGATCTGGCGGGTCTTGCGACGGGGAGTGAGGACGTTCGGGGCCTTGGGGAGCCCGAGGTTTATTGCTGGCACTATTCGAGTCTACTTTCGCAGTCGGTCGGCGCGCTGGGCTGAGGCCCGGCTCACAGGATCGAGATGGGTTTGACGATGTCGGCGTAGATCAGCAGACCGCTCATGCTGGCGAGCAGGACGACGACCACGAGGGTGAGGGGGACGAGCTTGGCGATGTCGACGGGCCCCGGGTCCTTGCGGCCGAAGAGCTTCGCGATCCGGCGTCGCAGGCCCTCCCAGAGGGCGCCCGCGACGTGCCCGCCGTCGAGCGGCATCAGTGGGACCAGGTTGAACACGAACAGCGCGATGTTCAGCGAGGCCAGCAGTCCGATCAGCCCGGACACCTTCTCGACGACCGGGATCGTGTCGAGGCTGGAGATCTCGCCGGCGAGGCGGCCGACTCCGACGACGCTGATCGGGCCGTTGGGGTCGCGCTCGTCGGCGCCGAACGCGGCCTGGGTGACGTCGATCAGACGCTGCGGGAGGTTCAGGATGAGGTGACCGACGCGGTAGATGTTGTCGCCGACCGCGGGGAGGACGGCGGTGACCGGCTGCTGCACGATCTCGCTCGCCGGGCCGATGCCGAGGAAGCCGACCTTCTCGGTGACCGAGTTGCCGTCGGAATCGGTGACGATCTCGCCGAGGTCGTCGTATACGTAGCGCTCGGTGAGCAGGGGCTCCGCGTCGAGGGTGAGGGTGTCGCCGTCGCGCTCGACCACGATGGTGAGCTGCTCGCCGGCCGCCTCGCGGATCAGGCCGGTGGCCTGCTCCCAGGAGGTGACGGCGGTGCCGTTCATGCTCACCAGCTCGTCGCCGGGGAGCAGCCCGGCGGCGGCACCCGGGGCCGCCGGGTCGCCGGGCGAGCACTCCTCGCTCGTGCTCGACGCCGAGACGACGCAGGCGTTCACGCTGCCGACGGTGGTGGAGTACTGGGCGACGCCGAAGCCGCAGATGAGGACCGCGTAGAGCACAACGCCGATGAGGAGGTTCATCACCGGTCCGCCGAGCATGATCACGATGCGCTTGAAGACCGGGAGCTTGTAGAAGACGCGCTCCTCCTGGCCGACCAGCACGGTCTCGGCGCTGGCCGCGCGGGCGTCCTGGGCGAGGGTCTGGAAGAAGCCGGTGCTCGACTCGCGCGGCGCGCTGCCCTCCTTGGCCGGAGGGTACATGCCGGCCATCGAGATGTAGCCGCCCATCGGGATGGCCTTGAGCCCGTACTCGGTCTCGCCGCGTCGTCGCGACCAGAGGGTGGGGCCGAAGCCGATCATGTACTGGCTGACGCGCACGCCGAAGAGCTTCGCGGGCACCAGGTGGCCCACCTCGTGCAGTCCGATCGAGACGGCGAGGCCGACGACCACCACGAGGATGCCGAGAATATAGAGCAGGATTTCCACTCGCTAACAGTAGTCGTGCCCGGCTATGCGCAGCCTGCACGCTCCCTGAACGCTCAGCGGGCGTCGAGGATCCTGTCTGCGGCCTCCCTGGCCCATCTCTCCGCCTCGTAGACGCCCTCGAGCGAGCGCTCCCCCGCCTCGTGCGACTCGACCACTCGGGTGACCGTGTCGAGGATGTCGAGGAAGCCGATCCGCCCGGCGTGGAAGGCGAGAACGGCCTGCTCGTTCGCGGCGTTGAACACGGCGGGGAAGGTGCCGCCGAGGCGCCCCACGGTCTTGGCGAGCTCCACGGCGGGGAACACCGCGTCGTCGAGCGGCTCGAAGGTCCAGGTGCTGGCCGTCGTCCAGTCCAGGGGCGTGCCGACGCCGGCGATGCGGCGCGGCCAGTCGAGGCCGAGCGAGATCGGGAGCTTCATGTTGGGCGGGCTGGCCTGGGCAATGGTGGAACCGTCGACGAACTCCACCATCGAGTGCACGATGGACTGCGGATGCACGGTCACGTCGATGCGGTCGTACGGCACGTCGAACAGCAGGTGCGCCTCGATCACCTCGAGGCCCTTGTTGACCAGAGTGGCCGAGTTGGTGGTGATGACCAGCCCCATGTCCCAGGTCGGATGCGCGAGCGCCTCGCGCGGGGTGACGTTGGCGAGCGACTCGCGCGACCGCCCGCGGAAGGGACCGCCCGAGGCCGTGACGACGAGCCGCCGCACCTCGTCCGCGGTTCCGGAGCGGAGTGCCTGCGCGATGGCCGAGTGCTCGGAGTCGACGGGTACTATCTGGCCGGGCCTCGCGAGCGCCTTGACCAGCTCGCCGCCTACGATGAGCGACTCCTTGTTCGCCAGCGCGAGCGTCGCATCCGTTTCGAGCGTCGCGAGCGTGGGCCCGAGCCCGACGGAGCCGGTGATGCCGTTGAGCACCACGTCGGCGGCGACCCCGCGCACCAGATCGGCCGCCTCGAGGGCGCCGAGGGCGGTGTGCTCGACCCCGAAGGCCGCGGCCTGCTCGGCGAGACGCTCGCGGTTGCTGCCCGCCGCGAGGCCGACGAGGCGGAACTGGTCGGGGTTCTCGGCGATCACCTCGAGGGCCTGCACGCCGATGGAGCCGGTGGAGCCGAGGACTATGACTGAGCGCATCCAGCCAGCCTAGGCGCTGCCCGGGCGGCGCGAGTCGTGGGTGGAACGCCGAAGGGGCCCGGGCTCGACGAGCCCGGACCCCCTCTGACGGATGCCTCTACTCGACGCCGAGGATGTCGACGATGAAGACGAGGGTGTCGTCGGCCGCGATGCCCGCGGTCTCGTTGCCGCCCTGCGGTCCGTAGCCGTCGGCCGGCGGGATCACCACGAGCACCTGGGAGCCGACGGTCTGCCCCTCCAGCGCCTGGGTGAAGCCGGGGATGACCTGCGCCGTGTTGAACGAGGTCGGCTCGCCGCGCGACCAGCTGTCGTCGAAGACCGTGCTGTCGCGCCAGTTCATGCCGAGGTAGTGCACAACCACGTCGGCTCCGGTTCCGACCTCTGCGCCGTCGCCCTTCTTGAGCACGGCGAGCTGCAGCTCGGCCGGGGCGTCGCCGCCCGGGAGCGTGAGGGTGGGGGTGCCGTCGTCGGCGAGGTCGACGGTGATGGCCGGGAAGTCGTCGGGGAGCGGCTGCTCCTCGCCGTCGGCCTTGGGGAGCACGGCGGCTGCCGGCTCGGGGGTCGAGGCGTCGAGCACGTCGGCGACGATCACCAGGGAGTCGGCGTCGGTGAGGCCGAAGGAGGCGAGGTTCTCGCCGACGATGCCGTCCTCCGGGGCGAGCACGCCCACGACGCGGCTGCCGACCGGGCTGCACTCGAGGGTCTTGGTGAAGCCGACGATGAGGTTGGCGTCGAGCGCGAACTCGGCGGGCTCGTCCTCGTAGGTGGTTCCGCCGCCCTCGATCTCCTCGCCGGTGGTGCCGTTGAAAATGGTGAACTCGAGGCTCACGTCGTCGTCGGCCTGCGCGATGTCGCCGTCGCCCACGATGACGACGGTTCGCTGCGTGGTCTTCGTGGTGAGCGGGTCGCCGATCTTCACCGTGGGCTTGGATCCGAAGTCCCCGGAGACCTCGACGCTGTCGGAGGCCTTCCCGGACGTGGTGGGCGTGCAGTCGGCGGTCGAGTCGCCGGCCGGGGAGCAGGCGGCGAGGGTGCCGACCAGTCCGAGCACGACGACGAGTGACAATGCTGTGCGCAATTCCGCACCCTTCTTTTCGCTGTCCCCGGTGCGAGGAGCAGCAACCATTGTGCCCCATCCAAGCTGGGCACGCGGTGGCAGACCGGGCGGCGCGGAATCTAGCGCAGGCGGCTGCGCGCCACGACCGCGCCGAGCAGGATCAGCGCGCCGATGCCGCCCCAGACCGCGAGCAGGGTGCCGAGGGGGAAGCCGAGCAGCTCGATCGGGCGGATGACCACCGCGGTCGGGTCGACGACGTCGTTGTTCGGCGCAGGCACCAGGGCGATGTCCCCGCCGATCTGCAGGGCCGGGGCGTCGTACCTCAGGTCGATGGCGGTGAGGTAGCTCCCGAGGGCTCCGAGCTCCCCACCGGCGACCGGTCCCGCCCAGACCGTGCGCTGGGCGGCGTTCAGCCGGCCGTCGAGGGCCTCGGCCGGGACCGGGCGCATGCGAGACTCGGAGACGACGTAGAGGCGGAGGCTCTGGCCGGCTGCGGCGGCGCGGGACATCCCCATCGGGTAGACGATCGTGTCGGTGGCGAAGGAGACCTGGATCGGGTCGAGGAGCCCGTCGAGCTTCTGCTCGTTGCTCAGCTTGACCGCGACGAAGTACCACCCCTTGGCCACGTACTGGGTGATCAGGCTCGACGACTCGACCGGGATCTGGAAGCCGTTCTGCTGCAGCCAGCTGCCGAGTCCGTTCGAGTCGGAGGCGGCGAGCGTGGTCGCCTCGAGCGCGCCGACCGTGACCTTGTCGAGCACCTCGGGCGCATCCGTCTCACCGAGCCCGGCGTCGGTGCCCCACCAGTCGTCGACGTAGACGACGCTCGGGGCGATGGCCGACTCGGCCTCGGAGAGGAGGGTGCCGCTGCCGGCGGAGACCGTGGCGGGGCTCGGGGTCGGGATGATGAGCCCGGTCTGCAGCGCCTCGGAGTCGACTCCGACGGAGAGCACGATGTTCTCCACCCCGTCGACGTGGCTGATCACGGCGCTCTCGGTGGCCACGGCGACCTGGGCGTCGGGCGTCGGCGCGAAGGCGCCGCATCCGCAGGCGTTCGCGGGGGTCGCCGCCGAGGTTGCGACGAGCAGCAAGCTCACCAGTGCCACTGCCGTCAAACGCCTCATTTTCCCATCGTGTCACAGTGCGGGGGCTCGGGCCGACGCCCGGCTGCGACTCGGGCGGATGTTCAGTCGGGCAGGACGGTGATGCTGGGCTCGTGCAGCACCGGGAAGTTCATCGATGCGGCGATGAAGCACTTGCGGCTCGCCTCCGCGTGCAGGTCGAGCGCGAGCTGCCGGTCTCCCCCGGAGATCGTGACCTCGGGCCGCAGAGTGACCGTCGTGAAGTGGCCCCCGCCGTCGGCGGTCTGCACCATGGTGCCGGTCGCGGCGTCGGAGTAGGCGGTCACGATCACGCCGTTGCTCGCGGCGACGTGCAGGTAGCTGAGCAGGTGGCACTCGCTGAGGGCCGCCAGCAGCAGCTCCTCGGGGTTCCACCGCTCGGCGTCGCCGTGGAAGACGCGGTCGGCGGAGCCCTCGATCGGGGCCTTGCCCGCTGCGGTCAGCACGGCCTGCCGGCCGTAGTCCTTGTAGCCGCTGGTTCCGGTGCCGCGGTTGCCCGCCCACTCGATGCCGACCGCGTAGTGGTGTTCCAGGTTCATGCCCACCAGTCAATCACGCGGCGCCGCACCGGGAGGCGCCGTGTCAAGGGGCGCCGCGTCGAGCCGTGCGCGCCGCACGCCGCCGTCGGGAGCCAGCAGCCAGAGGGCGGCGGAGCCCGGGTTCAACGGGGGCGGCAGCTCGCGCAGCCGGGTGAGCGCGCGGAAGTCCGCGGCCGGATAGCCGTCGACGAGCACCTGGTGGGTCGCACGCAGCGCCATGACCGCGCCCCAGTGGGACTGCCAGGCGTCGGCGTCGCCGACGATCGCCAGGGGGCGCGCACCCGAGGTGACGGCGATGTCGTGCGGCGAGGGCGAGCCGTGCCCGAGCTGCACGACGGAGCCCGCCGCCGCGAAGCGCGGGGAGGCGAGGCGCAGCCGTCGTGCGAACTCCGCCGGCCGCGACGTCACCGCCGCGATCGGGCGCCCGGTGTCGACGGCCTCGGCCCTGTCGGTCTCGGCCCTGTCGGTCTCGGCCGGCGGGCGGTTCGCCGCCCGCCCGGCGACCGCCACCTGCACCCGCAGCCCCTCCCAGGTGCCCTCGCCCGGGCGCACCCGGTCGACGAAGCGGGCGGGGTCGCCCCCGGCGATCACGTGCTCCTGCCGGTTCGGGAGCCGCAGCAGCAGGCGGGACCCGCACAGGGAGGCGACGCCGTGCAGCTGCGCGGTGAGTCGCTGGGCGGCGACGACGCAGCGCAGGCCCCTGCCCGGTCCCTCGCGCAGCAGCCGCACGAAGAGGGCGAGCATCGCCGACTCGTAGTCCTCGGGGCAGCGGGAGAGGAGCAGGTCGAGATCGTCGACGAGCAGGAGGCGGTGCGCGCCGGCGGACGACGGCCCGGCGAGCAGCGCGGACAGGGTGTCCCAGGCGCCCTCGATGTCGGCGGGCAGCAGCACGGCGCCCGGGGCAGAGGCGGCGAGGGTGGCCAGCAGGGTCGACTTCCCCGAGCCGGAGCCCCCGACCACCAGGAGGTTGCCGTGCTCGGTCGGCCGGTAGCAGGCGAGCGGCTGGCTCTGGTGCGCTGGATCGTCGACCAGCCCGAAGGGTATCCCCGCGTCTGCGGTGCCGAGGTGCCTGGCCAGCTGCTCGGTGCGCACCACCGCGGGCAGCGGGTCGCGCCACGGCCGGTGCGGACGGTAGTCGTCGTGCGCCCAGGACGCGGCGACCCGGGCGATGTCGTGGGCCGACACCAGCGGGAACTGGGCGGCGACCGGCGCCTCGCCGTCCGCGGAGACGAGCGCGCGCCCGCGCCGGGTGGCGGGGAGTGCCGCTGCGGCCTCGCTGCCGATCACGGCGGTGCTGTCGGCACGGTTGTTGACCCGGAGAGAGATGCGCAGGGCGCTGTTGGCCAGCACCGCGTCGCGGATGACGCCGGCCGGCCGCTGGGTGCACAGCACCACGTGCACGCCCAGCGATCTCCCGCGCGCCGCGATGTCGGAGAAGAGGGCGTGCAGGTCGGGGAAGCCGGCCACCATCGCGGCGAACTCGTCGACCACGATCACGAGCCTCGGCAGGCGCCCGCCGGAGGGCAGTTCGTCGACCGAGCGCGCGCGGTGGTCGGAGAGGTGCCGCTCGCGGCGGCGGAGTTCGGCCGCGAGGCTCTCCAGCGCGCGCAGCGCCGTGGCGTCGTCGAGGTCGGTGATCATGCCGACGCAGTGCGGGAGGGCCTCGAGCGAGGCGAAGGCGGAGCCTCCCTTGAAGTCCACCAGCAGCACACTCAGGTCGCGCGGCGGGTGCGCAGCGGCCATGGCCAGCACCCAGGAGACCAGCAGCTCGCTCTTGCCGCTCCCGGTGGTGCCGCCCACCACCGCGTGCGGCCCCTGCGCCACCAGGTCGAGGCGCAGAACGCCCTCGGTTGTGCGGGCCACGGCACAGTCCAGGGGTGGCGTCGGGCCGCGCTCCACGCCTCCCCCGCCGCCTGGCGGCCCGCCGGTCTGCGCGAGCTCGGCGAAGGAGAGTTGATCCGGGAGCTCGGAGCGCACGGAGGACATGCCGGTGCGCTCGGCGAGCGCGGCGAGCGACTCCGCCCAGCGCTCCGCCTGGGCGGCGGAGACCGGCTCGCCGCGCAACGCGCCGAGCATCGACCGGTCGGGGTGCTGCAGCACACGCGCGGATCCGCCGCGCACCTCGACGACGACCCGCGGCGAGGCGGGCAGCGAGTCCCGGTCGGGAGCGACGGCGACCAGCGCGCGCCGGTGCGGGTCCGTGTCGCCGAGCCGTCGCTCGGCGGCGGGTTCGTGCGCCCGCGGCACGCGCGGCCCGGAGTGGTCGAGGGCGGACTGGGCGGCGTGGAAGGTGACGACGGTCGAGGCCGGCGGCTCGGGCGGCTCGGCGGCGGCGGGCGGCACGGGACGCGGCGGCCGCCGCACCCCGTGCGGCAGGGCGTCGAGCCACTCCCAGCCCGCTCCCGGCTGCCGGCCCCCGTCGAGGTCGATGCGGGTCGTCGAGGGCGGCAGCGCCGCCGCCAGCTGTACCACCACAGCCCGCGCGAGCGCATGGGCGGGAACCGGGGCGCCGACCACTCCGATCCCAAGCGACGCGTCGACCAGCACGGGGGCGTCGTGCAGCGTCGCTGCCCGGCGCGACAGTTGCTGGAGTTCCGAACGGGTCTCGGGGTCGGACCGGCGGGCGCCGGATACCCCGTCGAGCTGCAGGGTGCTCGGGCGGTCGCCGCGGCCGAGCCGCACCGCGACTCCCGCCGCCCCGGGGGCAGCGCCCAGCACCCCGGCTCCCCCGGCGCCGCGCCAGTACTCGGCGGCCGGCCACCCGCCCTCGACCAGCGTCGTCGCGGACGGCGACCGCGCATCCGCCCCCGCCCGTTCCCGCTCGTGGGCCGCGTCGATGTCGGCCTCGGCCGCCGCGACGTCGACCGTGAAGCGGGCCCGTTCGCTTCGGAGGCGCCGCTTGGACTGGATGCGCCCGTCGGCGAGGCTCGACACCGCGACCACCGGCCCGAGCACGGCGAAGAGCAGCGCGAACACGGACTGCGTGAGCAGCCAGAGCGCGACGCTGACCAGCACCGGGGCGATGGTGGCCATCACCGGGAAGCCGTGCGGGGTGGGAGGGGCGGGTGGTTCGGGTGCGGCGATCCGCTCGGGCGTGGGGTTCACGCGTCAACCACACCACCGCCGGTTCAGCGGCGGAGACCGGAGACGCGATCTGTGCAGACGCGGCCGCCGACGGGGCTCTGGGGAGGAACGGCCGCTCAGCTCACAACGAAGAACTGCTCGGCGATGTCGATGCGGGTGCCGCGCACGACCGGGTAGCGCCTGCCCGCCTCGGCGCGCTGCGGGTCGGTCTCCGGCTGGCGGATGACCGTGCCGTTTCCCGAGAACCGGTCGCTGACCCAGAACACGCCGTTGGTCTGGCCGAACTCGAGGTGGGTCTTCGACACGGACTTGCCCGGGTCGAGGATGACGACGCTCTGGTCGAAGGACTCGCCCGGCTGTGCCACCGGGTTGCGGCCGACGAGGCCGCTGCCGGAGACCGTCGCGCTGTCGCCGGTGCTGAACTGGAGCACGAAACGCTCGCCGGCGCGGCCCCGGGGAACGACCCGGGTGGCCTCGACGTCGTCGTTGTCGGCCGCCGGAATCGCCGTGGGAGCGGGTGTGGGGTCGGGCACGGGGCGAAGCGCGTCCCGCGGATCGGGAATCGCGGTCGCCGGCGGCATCGCGATCACCGGGTTGGGGTCGATGGGCGGCCGGTAGGAGGCGGCCAACGGCTGGATGATCACCGTGTCGGAGGTGCGCGGGGGCGGCGGCGCCTCGACCACGCGGAGCGCCAGCACGGTCGCGCCGCACTCGCCGCAGAACATGGCCCCGTACGGCAGGACGGTGTTGCAGTTTCGACAATTCACGAGGACGCCCCCTGACGATCTCCTCGCCGCTTCGCGCGGCCCCTCGAAGACAGGCTACCAAGAGAGCGGGTGGAAATCCGGGCCCTGAGCCTCTGCCACCGGCTCGCGCCCGTGTCGAGGCCGGCGCTCAACTCGCCCACCGCGCGCCAGATCCGGTCGGCCTCCTCGTCGCTCGGCTCGGCCGGGGCGAACATCGCACGGTCGCTGACCGTGGCCAGCAGTGCGCTCTGCGCGCCGCCGACCGTCGACGCCAGCTCGCGCCGGGTGGCGGTGGGCGACGGCTCGAGGCCGTGGTCGAGCACCGCGTCGCGGTACTCCTGCCAGGCGCCGCCGATGCGCGCCAGGGCGGTCGGGGCGCGGCGGCGCCGCCGCCGCCTGCGCACCTTCGCGACGATCACCACCAGGAAAGGCGAGACGAGGACGGCGAGGACGAGCGCCGCGACGCCCAGCACCCGTGCCACGGCGAGCACCACGAGCAGCCAGCCGGGAAGCTCCCCCGTCTCGTCCCGCGGCGAGTCCTGCGGGATCTGCGAGTCGGGCTCCTCGGGTTCGACGACGGGCGGGGGCACGATCGACTCCGGGCGCGACACCGTCGTAGGCTCCTCCGGCACCTCCTCGGGGATCTCCCGCACCGGCGGGTTCGGGTCGATGCTCACCCAGCCGAACTGCTCGGTGTTCACCTCGATCCACGCGGACACGTCGCCGCCGGTGACCTCGGTTGCGGCGCCCTCCTCCCCCTCCGGGAGGAAGCCGACGACGACCCGCGCGGGGAAGCCCAGCTGCCTGGCCATCAGCGCGGCCGTCACGGCGTACTGCTCGGCGTCGCCGATCATCCGCTGATCGGTGAGCAGCTCGGTGATGCGGTCGGCGGCGTGCCCCGAGCGGCTCGGCGGCTCGTCGGCGCCCAGGCCGTGGCTGATGTAGCCGTCGTCGCGCAGCCCGGCCAGCATCGCCACGAGCCGCCGGCCCGGGCCGTCGACACCGTCGACGTAGCGCCCGAGCACGATCTCCGTCTCCTCGGGGAGCACGGCGAGCGGCGGCACCACCGCGGCCCCCGGCGTCACGTCGGTGAGCGCGGCCCGGCTCGGCTGGATCGGGATCACCGCGTCGAGCCGGTAGGCGTCGCCGGCCTCGAGCCCGTCGACCACCGCCCCGGTGGCGGCCGTGTCGTTGTAGTAGAACTCGTCGCGCAGCTCCCCCGCGCGCCGCCCGGCGAACTCGACCTCCTCGAGACGACCGACGGTGGGCAGCCACACCCCGTCGTAGTCGCCCACCGCCACCTCGAGCGACACGCGCTCGCCGACCACCGCCGACTGGTTGAAGCGGTAGGGCACGCGGGTGAAGGAGCCGGACTCGCTCGCCACCTCGGCGCTGCCCACCGCGTAGACGATGCCGTCGTAGCTGTCGAGAGTGGCCAAGCGGATGCGCGCCCCGCCGGGCAGGCCCGTCACCGTGAACAGCACCCGGTCGGCGACCTCCGGCTGGAGGTAGCGGCGGAAGCCGGCGAGCGGGCTCGCGTAGTCGCGCGGGTCGAAGGGCTGCACCAGGTTGCTGCGCAGCACCTCCCGCGGCGCGGACGGCGGCGCGAGGGCCACCGCGCCCGCCCCCGCTCCCCCGGCGATGGCGAGGATCAGCGCGGCGGCGACGGCCGTGCGCGCGCCGAAGAGCCGGTGCTCCGAGGGCACGACCGCCTGGGTGCCGTCGGAGGACCTGGCCTCGGCGGCGAGCAGGCGGATCGCCGCCCGCCTGGCGTACCAGCGCCGCCACATCAGCCAGAGGAACACGACGCCGAACAGGGCGAGCGAGACGGCGAGCGGCCAGAGCGAGTACTCCGGGCCGAGGCTCAGCCCGGCGAGGAAGAGCACGACCGGGCCGACCGCGGCCAGCGAGCCGCGCGGCGAGCGGAGGGCGGCCGACAGCGAGCACACGGCGACCAGCAGCACGAGCACGAAGGCGGGAACGAGCAGCGCCTGGTAGCTGCCGACCGGGAGGGTGATGGTGAGCAGCTGCTTCCAGCCGAGCGCGGCGCCGGAGACCAGCTGCACGAGCCCGTCGATGCCGGGCAGCACACCGCCCACGGCGAGGTCGGGAACGGCGAGCGGCACACCGAGTGCCAGGAAGAGCAGCACGGTGAGGCCGAGCACCGCCACGCTGGGCCAGCGGAACACGGCGCCGAGGATCGCCACGGCGCTCCCGGCCAGCGTCGTGACCACCAGCATGAGCACGAGCGCGGCGCTCTGGTAGATCGGCCAGAGGGTGATGCTGGCGATCGCCATGGCCGCCCAGAGCAGGACCGTGTTGCCCACGACGAAGGCGGCTCCGACGCGTCTCACGAGCCCATCACCCGCGCCAGGGCCTTCGGCAGGTCGTCGAGGTAGCCGATCGTGATCACGCTGAGGCCCGGCGCGCTGCGCAGCCGCGGCGGCGCCTCGGGGTCGCAGACCACCGCGACCACCTCGACCCCCGCGGGGAAGGTCGAGGAGGCCGCGCGCAGCTCGGTCGCCGTGGTGGCCGAGCCGCAGACGAGGAAGGCCGCCGACACGCCGACCATCCGGGCGGAAGCCACGCGGGCGATGTCGGTGATGGCGATCGCCGTCTCCGCCGGGTCGACGACCGCCAGTTCGTCGAGGAGGCGGGACCGGCTCCTCGTCGACAGCGAGCGCACCGCCACCAGCTTGCGCGCGGCGAACTCCGGCGTCTTCTCGCTGACCACCACGGAGACCTCGCGGATCTCCCTGATCGCCCGGGATCCGAGCGAGCCGGCCACGCTGACCGCCAGCTCGAACTCCTCGTCGGAGGCGAAGTCGGCGCTCGACAGGCTGAGCGCGATCACCAGGTGGCTGCGGCGGGTCTGCTCGAACTGGCGCACCATGTGGGTGCCGGTCTTGGCGGTCGACTTCCAGTGGATGTTGCGCCGCTCGTCGCCCGGCTGGTACTCGCGCAGGGCGTGGAAGGCGATGTCGGCGCTGGACAGGTCGCGGGTCGGGCTGCCCTCGAGGTCCCGCACCAGCCCGGCGCTCATGCTCGGGATGCCGATGGTGCGGGGGTGGACGACGAGCTCGACCGTGTCCGTCCAGACCAGCTCGCGGCGCACCAGGCCGATCGGGTCGGCGCGCACGGTGCGTGCGGGGCCGACGCTGACCAGACCGCGCCGGGCGGTGGGGATGCGGAACTCGTGCACCGAGCGCGACGCGCGCGCGAGGCTCGGCACGGCCAGCTCGGCGAGCCCGTGCGCCACGGGCACCTCGACAGCGACGCCGAGTGTGCGCCGCAATCCGGGATTGCTCACCTCGACGACGCCGCTCGCCGGCTCGCCGACGACGACCCGGTCGTGCGCCACCCGCAGCGTCACGCCCACCGCGTTGCGCCCGATCAGGTAGACCAGTGCGACGACCACCAGCACCACGCCGGCGTAGCCCACCGTCACCAGCTCGGTCCACCCGATCCCGTAGCCGACGGCGAGGGCGAGCGGGATCGCCGCCAGCACGATCCAGCCGAGCGGGGTGACGACCGCGGCCGCCCTGGTGCCGAGTTCCGCCGCGACGGAGCGTGCGGCGCGCCCCACCCGGGCCGCGGTGATCACCGCGTCGGCGAGGAAGCCGGTGCGGTCGCCCACGATCCGGGTGCGCGTGTTGCTGAGTCGCACGGTGCCGGTGGCGCTGGTCACCGTGCCGTGCTTCGCGTCCGGGGACGCGCCGCTCTTCTTCGACAGCCCTCGGTTCAGCGTCACACGGCTTGCCGATCGCTGGGCGGAGGCGTCTCGATCAGCAGCTGGCTGATCACGCTGGTGGCGGTCACGCCGTCGAACTCCGCCTCCGGGTCGAGAACCAGCCGGTGCGCGAGCACCGGTTCCGCGAGCACCTTCACGTCGTCGGGTATCACGTAGTGCCTGCCGTGGGAGGCCGCGAGCGTCTTCGCCGTGCGCACGAGCGCCAGCGCACCGCGCACGCTCACGCCGAGCCGCACCTCGTCGGCGGAGCGGGTGCCGTCGACCAGGCGGCCGACGTAGTCGTTGATGGTGGCGTCCACGTGCACCAGGCGGGCGAGACGCGCCATCTCGAGCACGACCTCCGCGCTGGCGATCGCCGGCACGGTGGTGTCGTGCGCGCGGGTGCCCGCGCCCTCGAGGATCCGCATGGTCGAGGCGTGGTCGGGGTAGCCGATCGACGTCTTCATGATGAACCGGTCGAGCTGGGCCTCGGGGAGCCGGTAGGTGCCCGCCTGCTCGATCGGGTTCTGCGTGGCGATCACCATGAAGGGCAGGGCCACCGGGTGGCTGACGCCGTCCACGCTCACCGTGCCCTCCTCCATCACCTCGAGCAGCGCGCTCTGGGTCTTCGGGCTGGCCCGGTTGATCTCGTCGGCGAGCACGATGTTGGCGAAGACCGGCCCGCGGTGGAACTCGAAGGCGCCCGTGCCCTGGTCGAAGATGCTCACCCCGGTGATGTCGCCTGGCAGCAGGTCGGGGGTGAACTGCACGCGTGTGCTCGTGCCGTCGACGGTCTGCGCGATGGCGCGGGCCAGCGAGGTCTTCCCTGTGCCGGGGAAGTCCTCGAGCAGCAGGTGCCCCTCGCTCAGCAGCGCGGTGAACCCGAGGCGGATGACGAAGGTCTTGCCGAGCAGCACGGTCTCGACATTGCTCACCAGACGGGTGAAGTTGTCGGAGAACCAGCCGGCCTGCTCGGGTGTCATGGTCATTCGCTCGGCCTCTCGAAGCACGGTCAGTTGCACGCGGACCCGCCGTATCCCGAATCGACGAAGTCGACTCCGCCCAGGGTCACGGTGGCGCGCACGCGCACCTCCACAGCATCAGACGGTACAGGGTCGGCCGTGTACGCGCTCCACTCCCCGCCGTCCGCGCGGTAGGAGAACGCGAACGACACGTCGACGGGCCCGAGGTTCGGCGGGGCGGTCGGCTGCGGCACCTGCCCGGGCACGCAGCCGAGCACTCCGGCGCGCACGCTCAGCGGCGTGGCGACCGTCGTCGCCGACGGCTGGTCGCTGCAGAAGTCCGTGCCGGCATCCGCGCAGGCCCGGAACTGCACCTCGGTGGCGAGCCCGTAGTACGCGCCGTTCGCAGCGGATGTCAGCCAGCCGTCCCCGGGGACGACGCGCCAGTCGCCGCCGCCCAGCCGGTACTGGAAGCGGTCGACGATCCCGGAGGCCTGCGGGTTCGACGCGCGCAGGTCGAACTGGCCGGTGCCGCGGTCCTCGACGGACACGACGGCCGACGCGGTCCCGGGCGGCGCCATGCTGCGGGCCTCGGCGGATACCGAGGTGCAGTAGAGCGAGTTCGACGCGGAGACCACGTAGGTGTAGCGCTGCCCGGCCTCGGCGGTGCCGTCCGTGAACGGCGACGACTGCCCGCCGCTGCCCGGCGCGCAGGAGGTCGGCACGTCCTGCCCGGCCGCGTAGCGCCTCACCGTGTAGGAGAGGATGCCGCCGTTCGCGTCGAAACCGCCCCAGGCCACCGTGATCGACCCGTCGCGCGCGCTCGTGGCGCTCACCGAGCCGGCGCCGGGAGGCCCGACCGTCCGCACGCTGACCGGCTCGCTGCGTCGCCAGTCGGCCTCGCCGGAGACCTGGGCCGAGTTGCGGGCGGAGACCGACACCAGCACCTCGGCGTTGGTCGGCAGCCCGGTCACGACGGTGGAGGTGGCGGAGCGGCCGAGCCGAACCGGGTCGCGCCCGGCGACCTCGACGACGTAGCCGGTCACCGCACTGCCGGGGCTCGGGTCGGCGACCCGCTCCCAGCTGACCTGCACCGAGCCGCCGTCAGGCGCATCCGCTGCCGTCGCCGACGCGGACACCGAGGGCGCCTCTGGCAGGAAGTCGACGCTGTAGGGCTCGCTGGCCGCCCCGGGGGCGGAGTCGCCGATGGCGTTGCTCGCGATCACCTGGAAGCGGTACTCGGCGCCCGCGACCAGCCCGGGCAGCGAGCAGATCAGCGCGGTGCCGCAGTCGTGGCGGTACCCGCCCTGGTTCGAGCTCACCACCGTGTACCTCGTGATCGGCGAGTTGTTCTGCTGCGGCGCCGTGATGCGCAGGCGCAGCTCCCCCGGGGTGAAGCCGTCGGACTGGCGGACGGCGCGGGCCGGCGCGTCCGGGACGTCCTGGACCGAGACGCGCACACTGCCCCAGACGTACCGCAGCGGATCGCGCGTGACGTCGGCGAGCTGGTACTGCAGGCTCGCGTCGACCGGGGCGGCCGTGGCGGCCACGGTCACGGTGAGGGTGCGGTTGTCGGCGCTCGCGCTCACGGCGACGCCGGCCGGCAGGGATCCGCCGTCGATCCCGCGCACCGCGACCACACGGAGCGGCCGGCCGGGGAAGGGGTTCGTGGCCTCGTCGTTCGCCAGCACGTCGACGGTGGTGCTCTGCCCCCGCTTGACGACAGCGGTGTCGGCGGCCGGGACGGCGAGCGGCCTGGTCGACGCCACCACGGCGAGCTGGATGCGCCCGGACGAGCCGGCGGAGAGCGCGTCGCGCACCCCGATCGTGATGGCGGACACGGTGCCCTTCGCGGCCTCCGGGTTCGCCCGGACCGTGAGCCGCTGCCCGCTCAGGCTGTAGCCGAAGCCCGTGGGGGCCTGGCCCTGCACCGTGTAGACCAGCTCGTCGACGTCGTCGGCATAGGGGTAGGTCGTGAGGTTCGCGAGGTCGATCACCCGCTCCTGCGAGGGCTCGAACTCGATCGTGGCGCCGGTGAACGCCGGCGGCTGGTTGTCGCGCGGGTTGACGGTGATCGGCAGCACCAGGGTGGCGCGGCGTCCCGCCGGGTCGGACGCGGTCGCGCCGTCGGTGACCTCGAAGGAGATGGACGCCTGCCCGAAGTAGAGCGCGGCGGAGCGGAAGCGCAGCGTGCCCTCGTCGACGACGAGCGGCGAGCCGTCGGAGTTCGTGGCGCTCACGGTGCTCGAGTCGGTGAGCCGCACCTTCCTGCCGCCGATGGCGACCACGTAGTCGGCCAGGTCGATGGTCAGCGCCTCCTCGCTGTCGACCTGCAGTCGCGGGGCGTTGCGGTTCACCTGAGGCAGTGCGTCGGAGAATCCGGGCACCCAGACGAAGGCGTAGGAGCGCACCGAGGGGTCGTCGGGGTGCGCCACCACGAAGGGGATGATCTGGCTCGCGTCGCGGATCGTGACCCTGACCCGCTTCCCGGCCGTCACCTGCGCCGCGCCCTCGAAGCCCGGGGCGATCGACAGGCCGAGGTCGCGGGAGCTGCCGTCGGCGAAGAAGACGTTGGCCAGCACGTCGACGTCGACCCGGGTGCGGTCGAGCACGTCGCTGAGGGAGAGCACGGTGTCCCTCGCCTCCGGGTAGGCGAGCGGCGCATCCGTGCGCACGGTCACGGTGACGAAGTTGGAGCTCGATCCGCCTGCCGCGTTCTCGATCGTGTAGACGAGGCCGTACCGCCCGGGCTCCGCCGGGGCCGTGATCGTGAGGATCTCGCCGTCGTCGATACGCACCTCGAGGCTCGCGTCGTTGGGCACGGCGGAGGTGATGCCGAGCGCGCCGCCGTCGGGGTCCGAGTCGTTCTCGAGCACGCGCACCGACACGGTGGCCCCTGGCCGCACGTCGACGGTGTCCTCCACGGCCACCGGGTTGCGCGCCCCCTCGAGCGGCGGGCTGATGCCGACGCGGATCGTGCCGGTGGCCCGGGCACCGAGAGCGTCGATGACGCTGTAGCCGAAGGTGTCCGTGCCCGCCGAGTACGCGCCCGCCTGGTAGTCGATGTAGTCGGTGCCGACCGCGACCACGCCGCCCTTGGCGGGCGCGGTCTCCTGCCCGAGCAGCTGCACCGAGTCGCCGTCGGGGTCGATGCCGCTGAGCGGGATGTCGATGCGCACCCGCTCACCCGCGAGCACCCGGGCGACCACCGTTGTGGGCACCGGGGCGCTGTTGGTCTCCACGTTCGGCTCGCGCACCTCGATGCTCAGTTGCGCCTGCGCGGTCTGGCCGAGCGGGCCGACGATCTCGTAGACGGCGGTGAAGTTGCCCGTCGTCGCGGGGGCGAGGTAGCGCAGGGTGTCGCCGGCGGCGAAGAGCAGCCCGGAGTCGCCGCCGAGCCCGTCAACCAGCACCGGGTTGAGGGTGATCGGCTCGCCGTCCGGCTGCTCGTCGTTGCCCATCACGTCGATCGTGACGGCGTCGCCCACCCGCACCGTCGCGGTGTCGTCGCGGGCGATCGGCGGCTGCATCCTGTCCGGCGGGGCGATCTCGACGACCGTGATCGAGCCCTGGGCCGCGGCGAGGCCGTTGGTGATGCGGTACTCGAAGGTGACGGGGCCGGCGAGCGGCCCGATGAGCGTCACGCGCACCGACCGCTGCTCGAGCACCTCCGCGCGCACGCCGGACGCCGGAGGCACGGCGGACACACCGGTCACCAGCAGCACCCCGCCCGCCGGGTCGTAGTCGCTCGCCGCGACGTCGATCGTGGTGCTGCTCAGAGTGGGAACGAAGACGGTCTTCGGGATGGCGACCGGCTGCGTGCCCTGCTCGGGCGGGGCGGACACGTCGAGACGCACGAGCCCGGTGACCGTCTGGTCGCCGTCGGTCACCACGTACTCCAGGTAGTGCGACCGCACGAGGTCGGAGGCCGCCCGGAAGGTGCCCTCGTCGTAGTTCGGGGTGATCTCCACGCCCGCCTTCGGCGGCACCGCGTTCAAGCGGATGACGCCGCTGCCCCCGCGCACGTGCTCGAGCGGCGACACCGTCGTGCCCACGCCCGCGATCGCGGACACCACGAAGGGGTCGGCGACGAGCAGCACGTCGCCGGCCGCGCGGAAGGTCAGCGTGAGACCGCCGGTGCCCTGGGCGGTGCCGTCGGAGACGACCAGGGTGACGGTGCTCCCGCCCACCGTGTCCGCGTCGTTGGACACGGTCACCGTGCCCTCCGGCTTGTAGGCGACGCGGGTGGGGGCCGCCACGGTCGCGCGTTCGAGGTAGAAGGGGTCGCCGTCCGGGTCGACCCAGTCGCCGAGCACCGAGACCGTCTGCTGGCTCCCCGCCGCGACCTCCGCCGCGGTCACCCGCACCTGCTGCGGCGGGGAGTTCTCGCCGGGCGCCCGCACGGTGACGACCACGGTGGCGCTGGCGGTGGCGCCGCGCCCGTCGTCGATCGTGTAGCCGAAGGAGACCGTGCCGCTGGCCGCCGGGTCGAGGGTGAGCTGAACCTTCTGGCGGTCGTCGACGATCTCGAGCCGGCCGACCGCCTGGTCGATCGCGGTGACCTCGGTGATGACGATGACGTCGGCGTTCGGGTCGTAGTCGTTCATCAGCACGGGCAGGATGGTCGAGCGGCCGGGGCGCGCGCCGAGGTCGTCGTCCACGGCCACGGGCGGCAGCTGGTTCTTCTCCACCTCCGGCGGGGTCGTCTCCTCGTTCTCCTCGACCTGCTGCTCGGTATCGTCCGCGCTGATCAGGTCGTCCCAGTTGTCGATCAGCTCGCCGGCGGACTGCACGGCCCAGGAGGCGCCGGCGTGGGAGTCGTTGAGAACCAGCCTGGCCTGGTTGCTCTGGAACTCGAGGGTGCTGTCGGCGGTCAGCGCGCCGAGGCTGAACACGGTCGGCTCGCCGTCTCCCTGCGCGCACCCCCGCCAGGCCTGGCCGTCCGACCAGGCCCCGTAGGAGCATCCGCCTGAAACCGCGGGAACCGACGCCACGCCGCTGGCCTCGGCGAAGAGCGACTCGACCGAGCCTGCTCGCAGCCCCACCGACAGCAGGCCGGCTGCGTGGCCGACCAGCACGGCGTCGCCGGTTGCGGCGGCCTGCTGCAGCACCGGCGACTCGACCTCGGTACCGCCGTCGTCGCCCAGGTCGATCACCCGGCCGGACAGCTCGAGCCGCGAGTCGGCGGTGTCGAGCACGGCCCAGCGGCCTCCGACCGAGGTGATGGCATAGGCATCCGCGCCCTCCGTCCCGCCGCCGAGGGTCGTGCCCGCGGCCTCGTCGACGGTGGTCGAGGAGGCCGCGTCCACCCGGTAGACCTTCCTCTCCTCGGGCGAGAATGCGAAGAGCAGCCCCTCCTCGTCGACGCTCACCACGGAGCCCGCGCCGAGGCTGAGCACGGGCTCGGCGCCCGCGTCGAAGTCGGGGAGGTCGGCGAGCGGGACGATCCACAGTCCCCCGGTGCCCGCGGCGTGCAGCACCACGTTGTCCCCGGCGAGGAACACCTCGGGGGCCTCCGGCGGCAGGGCGACGCTGTCGGCGACGACGGACCGAGCGGGGTCGACGATCCCGAGGGTGGCGTCGCTGCGGTCGAGCAGCAGCACGGTCGCACCGCTCTGCACCACGTCGATGTCGTCGCCCTCGCTCTCCACCACCGAGTTGAGCTCGAAGACCTCGGTGTTCGCGCGTCCGACGAAGCTCTCGGCGCTGTTGGCGACCCAGACGGAGGCGTCCCCGAGATCGAGCCGCTGCGCCGAGTAGCCCGACGAGACCACGGCCACGGTGGCGACCAGCGCGGCAACAAGCAAACCGCTCGTCGCGGTGGCGACGAGCGACTTGTGAGCGAGAATCCAGCGCCTAGCCATCTGTTCGGCTCACCCGGTGAAGTCCACGCACTTCGGATTGCTCTCCGCGCCGAGGGTGCCGTCGCGGCTCACCTGCACGGTGATGCAGACGCGGTCGCCGTCCTCCGCGTCGACGGTGAAGCTGGGCTGGCTCTGCACGCTCAGCTCGCCGCCGAGGTCGACGTGGTAGCTGTCCGAGGCGTCGATGCCGGGATCAGCCCATTCGAAGGTGACCGCGTCGGCGGACTGGCGCGCCTGGATGTTCGCGACCACGGGGATGTCTGTCGAGCTGGCCTGGATGATCACCAGCGTCGCCGTCGCACCGAGGGCGATGACGAGCACGGAACAGGCCACGAGGATCCAGACCAGCAGCTGCATCCGCTTGCCGCCCGGCACCCGCTCGCCGTCGCCGAATCGGGCCAGGCTGCGGGCGCGCCCGCCGGTCTTCCGGTTGTCGGTGCCGCTCTGCCTGACCAGGGTGCCCACCGCGTCGTGGTCGTGCTGCACCGCGGCCGTGCGGCGCCGCCTGCGCCGGGACGAGGACACCGCGACCGCGCTCGAGACGCCGCGGATGCGCGTCCTGTCCTCCAGGTCGGCCATGGTCGCCAGCGCCCAGTCGTCCATCGCCACCTCGACCGCGGTCTGCAGCACGCCGAGCTCGGTCTCGATCGACTGGAACTCGCGCACCAGCTCCAGCACGCTGGCCGGCCGGTTCTTCGGGTTGCGCGACATCGCCCGCGCGAGCGCCCGCTCGAGGCTGGCCGGCACGTCGGGACGGTCGATGGGCTGCATCCGCGCGCGGTTGATGCGGGTGATCAGGTCGACGGAGGAGTTGCTCTCGCCGGGGATCTCGAAGGGCGAGCGCCCGGCGAGCAGCGAGTAGACGGTGGCGGCGAAGGCCCACACCTCCGACTCGATGCTGCCAGCTGTCTCGTCCATCAGCACCTCGGGCGCCGACCACGGGATCGACATGCCGATCGCCTGCTGGGTGTCCGACTCGCTGAGCGTCGCGGCGATGCCGAAGTCGGAGAGCACCGGATGCCCGTAGGCGGTCATCAGGATGTTCGAGGGCTTGATGTCGCGGTGGAGCACTCCGGCCATGTGGGCGGTCTCGACCGCGCTGCCGATCTTGACCGCGATGCGCAGCACCTCGGCCACGGGCAGGCGCTCGGCGCGGTAGCGCTGGCTGAGCGACGCGGAGCAGAGCTCCATGACCAGGTAGGGGCGGCCATCCGCTGAGACGCTCGCCTGATAGACGGTGAGGATCGACGGGTGCGAGCTGAGCTGAGCCATCAGGTTGGCCTCGGCCTGGAACATCTGCCTGACCTGGTCGTTGACCACCTCGGCCAGCATCACCTTCACGGCCACCTGGCGGCGCGGCATGTTCTGCTCGTAGAGGAAGACGTCGGCGAAGCCGCCGGAGCCGAGCACGTGGATGTGCGAGAAGCCGGGCAGGATCGGCGGTTGCGATGGCAGGCGACGCGCCACAACTACCCCCTCATACCCCGGTTCGCACGACTATTTATTCTAAGCGGGTATTTCCGGCGGCTCTCTATGGGTTGTGCACGGGCGCGGTGTCGCCGGAGCGGCGGGTCTGGTCGGTTGTCCCCGAGTCGACGACGTCGATCACCAGCACGGTCACGTTGTCGCGGCCCCCGGCCTCGAGAGCCGCCTCGACGAGGGCGTCGGCCGTCTCCTTCGCCGGGAGGCCCGCCGCGAGGTGCACGGCGAGGCCGTCGTCCTCGATCTCGCCGGAGAGCCCGTCGGAGCAGATGAGCAGGCGCATGCCGGTGGTGACGGGAAGCAGCCAGTAGTCGGGCGTCGGTTGCGACTGGAAGCCGACCGCCCGGGTGATCACGTTGCCCTCGGGGTGGTTGTGGGCCTGCGCCCGGGTTATCACCCCCGTGTCGACGAGCTGCTGCACGAGCGAGTGGTCGACGGTGACCTGCACGAGCGCGTCGCCCTCGTAGAGGTAGACGCGGCTGTCGCCGATGTTGAACACCGCGAAGTAGGGCTCGCCGTGGCGCAGCGTGAGCACCGCGCCGGTGACCGTGGTGCCCACCCCGAGCTCGCTCCCGTCGGAGATGATCTCGATGTCGTCGGTGGCGAGCTCGAGGGCGCGCTCGATCGCCTCGGGGGCGAGGAAGTCGGCGCCGCGGGCGTCGGCCAGCCGGGCCACGACCGCGGCGCTGGCCCGGTCGCCGGCGAGGTGGCCGCCCATGCCGTCGGCGATGGCGAAGATCGGCGGGGCGGCGATGAAGCTGTCCTCGTTGGCCGCGCGGCGGCGTCCGACGTCGGTGACGGCGGCCCAGGACAGGCGGATGCCCGGGTTCTCGGCGCCGGGCACGGCGATGGAGAAGTCGAGGTTGCTCGCGCCGATCTCGGTCATGCGACGGCCGTCGCGTGTGAGCGGCTGTGTGTGAAGTCAGGCATGGGGTCCCCCGAGTCGGCGCTGCAGCGGCAGGATCTCTATGACATTGCCGTCGCCGATGTCCACGAGCGTACCCGGGCTGACGACCATCGACTCACCCTGGCGCAGTGCGCGCGGCGAGCGCCCCGGCACGATCACCACCGATCCGTTGGTGGATCGCAGGTCGGTGACGACCACCGAGGTGCCCAGCTGGCGCACCTCGAGGTGGGTCGACGAGACCTCGCCGAGCGGCGACCGCACGCGCACCAGCCGCGGCGGCGCCCCCGTCGGCACGCGCGGCGCCGTCGGTGCCCGGCCCACGACGGCGGCCTGGTCGAGCAGGATCGTGCGGCTCGACCCGCCGACGCGGAAGCCGTAGCTGGGCGTCTCCGACTCGGCCGCTTGCGGCACCGGCCCGGGCGCGGCCGCGGCGGCCGGGCGCAGCAGGGCGTCCCGGGGGACGACGGTGTCTTCGAGATCGTGGTGCACCCGGTAAAGCCTAGGCGTCGCCGCGTCCGCGCGGGCGGGCGACGGGCTTCAAGCCGGCCGCCGCAACGAAGGATCTCGGCCGTCTGGAACGAATCGCACTGCGGAATCGCTTGTGAGCCGTGGGTCGCACTGACACAATCGACTCATCATCGGCACTCATCGAACAGCACAGGCGGCCCCATGAACACGACAGGCAAGACTGCCGCGAAGACGGTGCAGCTCGATGCCGTCTCCAAGGCCATCATCGAACAGCTCCAGACGGATGGCAGGCGGTCCTACGCCGAGATCGGCAAGGCCGTCGGGCTGAGCGAGGCGGCGGTGCGGCAGCGCGTGCAGAAGCTCACCGAGTCGGGGGTGATGCAGGTGGTCGCCGTGACCGACCCGATGCAGCTGGGCTTCTACCGGCAGGCGATGATCGGCGTGCGCGTCTCCGGCGACACCACCCTGGTGGCCGAGGCGCTCGCCGCCCTGACGGCGGTGGACTACGTGGTGCTCACCGCGGGCAGCTTCGACATCCTCGCCGAGGTGGTCTGCGAGAACGACGACGACCTCATCGAGCTGCTGAACAAGCAGATCCGCGCCATCGAGGGCGTGCAGTCCACCGAGACCTTCGTCTACCTGAAGCTCATCAAGCAGTTCTACAACTGGGGGACGCGCTAGCCGCGTCCGGAACGGAGCAGCCATGACCAGCACCGAGCAGACCAGCACTCCCGCGCACGCCGACCACAGCGTGCTGCAGCAGAAGGCCCGGGACCACCTCTGGATGCACTTCAGCAGGCAGTCGGTCATGGAGGACGGCGGCGGCGTCCCGATCATCGTGAGGGGGTCGGGCCACCACATCTTCGACAGCCAGGGCAAGCGGTACATCGACGGCCTGTCCGGGCTGTTCGTGGTCAACGCCGGCCACGGCCGCAGGCGGCTGGCCGAGGTCGCCGCCCGGCAGGCCGAGGCGCTGGCCTTCTTCCCGCTCTGGTCCTACGCGCATCCGTCCGCCATCGAGCTGGCCGACCGCCTCGCCGCGCACGCCCCCGGTCAGCTGAACCGGGTGTTCTTCTCCTCCGGCGGCGGCGAGGCCGTGGAGACCGCGTTCAAGCTCGCCAAGTACTTCTGGAGGCTGCAGGGGCGCCCCACCAAGCACAAGGTGATCTCCCGCGCGGTCGCGTACCACGGCACCACCCAGGGCGCCCTGGCCATCACCGGCATCCCCGCCATGAAGGAGATGTTCGAGCCGGTGACACCCGGCGGCTTCCGCGTGCCGAACACCAACTTCTACCGCGCCGACGAGATGGGCGCGCCCGCGCACGACGAGTACCTGTTCGGCCAGTGGGCCGCGAACCGCATCGAGGAGATGATCCTGTTCGAGGGCGCGGAGACCGTCGCGGCGGTGTTCCTCGAGCCGGTGCAGAACTCGGGAGGGGCCTTCCCGCCCCCGCCCGGCTACTTCGCCCGCGTGCGCGAGATCTGCGACCGGCACGACGTTCTGCTCGTCGCGGACGAGGTGATCACCGGCTTCGGGCGCATCGGCGAGATGTTCGCGTCGACCGCCTACGGGTTCGAGCCCGACATGATCACCTGTGCCAAGGGCATGACGAGCGGCTACTCCCCCATCGGCGCGACGATCGTCAGCGAGAGGATCTACGAGCCGTTCAAGCACGGCGACACCGCGTTCTCGCACGGCTACACCTTCGGCGGCCATCCCGTGTCGTCCGCCGTCGCGCTCGCGAACCTCGACATCTTCGACGAGGAGCGCCTCTTCGAGAACGTGCGGACCAATTCCCCCGCCTTCCGGGCGACGCTCGAGAGGCTGCTCGACCTGCCCATCGTGGGGAACGTGCGCGGCGACGGCTACTTCTTCGGCATCGAGCTGGTGAAGGACAAGGCGACCAAGGCCACCTTCGACGCGGAGGAGTCCGAGCGCCTGCTGCGCGGCTTCCTCTCCAAGGCGCTCTTCGAGGCCGGGCTCTACTGCCGCGCCGACGACCGCGGCGACCCGGTGATCCAGCTCGCACCCCCGCTCACCGTCGGCCAGGCCGAGTTCGACGAGATCGAGGCGATCCTGCGCTCGGTGCTCACCGAGGCGTGGACGAGGCTGTGAAGCGGATGCCGCGCAGGCTGGTGCCGGCGAAAGCACGCGTTTAGGGTAACCCCATGGTTACTCTCGACGATCTCAGCGCCCTGCGCCCGGAAGGCATCGACTTCGACGCCGTCGGCCACACCGTCACCATCATGCCCACCGCGAAGACGCGGCGGCTCGGGATGGGGCAGCCCGACGTGCGCCTCGACTGGCAGGTGCTCTCCGACGGCAACACGGTGGGCTTCATCGAGAAGGGGAACGGTGTGGTCTACGCGTGGAAGCCCACGCAGCTCGACGACGGGCTCCCCGCCGAGGTCACCTCGATCGACGAGGCCGTCGCCTTCCTCGCCGGCGACAAGCCGAAGCCCCAGCACCACCACAACAAGCACCCGCACCGCAAGTAGGACGCTGCCCGGGGGTGTCCCGTCGCATCCGCTCTGTTCGTCCTCGTGCTGGTGGGCGTCGTCCTGGTGGGCGTCTCCCTGGTGCAGGTCGTCCCGGTGGGCGTCGTCTATAGGGCGCGCGCCGCCAGCAGGGGCAGCAGCACCTCGCTGGTGAGCGGTGCGAGCGGGTTGGCCGCGGCCTCCTCGGGCGACACCCAGACCACCTCGTCGATCTCGGCGGAGGCGACCGCGGCCGCACGCACGCGCGAACCGTCCACCGCCACGAAGAAGATCTCCGCGTCGACGACGTGCCCGGCCTCGTTCGCCGCCGGGGCGTGGAACCTGCCGAGGTAGTCGAGGTCTCCGGGCGCGACGACGAGGGTGAGCTCCTCGTGCAGCTCGCGGATCAGCGCCTCCGCCGCGGTCTCGCCGGCGTCGATCTTGCCGCCGGCCTGCATGAACCGCTCGGTGCCGCGCTTGCGCACGAGCAGCAGCCGCCCGGCGTCGTCCCGGATGATCGCCGCGACGATCACGATCACTGCGGGCTGCGGCTGTGCGCCGGTCGTCTCGGCGCTCGACATGGGGGCCACTTTACCTGCCAAACTTGTGGCACCGCGCGGCCGGCCTGGCCCGAACAGGAGAGACGCCCGCATGAGCCAACCGACGATCTTCGACCTCGAGCACTACCCGCTGCCCCCGACGCGCCGCCGGCGCGGATCCGGCAGAAGCGTCGCTCTGGTGCTTGTTGTGGTGCTCCTCGGCGGAGCCGGGCTGTGGGCTGTCTCGAACCGCCAGTACATCGCCGACCAGTTCGCGGTCTGGAACTTCACCTCCAACGAGGCGATCGACGGCTACATCGAGCGCTCCACGATGACCGACAGGGGCGCCTTCCTCTTCACCGCCAGCGCCCCCGAGATCGTCGCCGGCGAGGACTTCGCCGCGACCTGCGGCAGCGGCGAGGAGGGCACGGGTGTGCTCGGGTGCTACCTGCCGCGCACGAAGAGCATCGTGCTCTTCGATGTCACGGACGAGCGCCTCGACGGCATCGAGGACGTCGTCGCCTCCCACGAGATGCTGCATGCGGCGTGGGACCGGATGAGCGCCGAGGAGCAGGCCGAGGTGCAGCCGCTGCTCGAGGCCGAGGCCGCCGCCCTCTCCGGTGATGCCGAGTTCATGGCCCGCATGGAGCTCTACGACCGCACGGAGCCGGGCGAGCGCAACAACGAGCTGCACTCGATCATCGGCACCGAGTACGGGTCCGTCTCGCCCGAACTCGAGGCCTACTACGCCGACTTCTTCGACGACCGAGCGGCACTCGTCGCGCTCCACGTCACGTCGAACGCGGTCTTCGTGGAGCTGGAGGCGAGGTCGGCGGCGCTGGTGGAGGAGCTCGAGGCGCTCCGCTCCGGCATCGAGGCGGACTACGCCTCGTACAACTCCGGCTACGACGAGCTGAACGCCGACATCTCCGAGTTCAATGCGGAGGCCAACGGCGGCGTCTTCACCTCCACCGCCCAGTTCAACCGCGAGAAGAGCGCCCTGCTCGCGCGGCGGGACGAGCTGGACGCCCTCTACGCGTCGGTGCAGGAGCGCTCCACCGTCTTCGACACCAAGGCCGTCGAGCTGGAGTCGCTCAACGCCGAGGCGGCGGAGCTGAACACGAGCCTCAACATCGTGCCGCGCGGGGAGCCGGCACTGGAGTAGGCAAAGAGCGGCCCCGCGCGCAAGCCGCAGGCACGAATGCGGCCCGGGAAAGGGCGGGGGTAGGGTCGGAGGATGAACGACGCGACAACAGCCCTCGCCCGTCCCGGCCGCGACCGGCTGGTCTCCACCCTGGCGCTCCTGGCCTTCCTCGCCATCTCCTTCGCGGTCGCCGCGCTCGGCAGCACCGCCACCGCCGGAAACGTCTCCGGCTGGTACGCGGACGCGGCCAAGGCCTCCTGGAATCCGCCGAACTGGATCTTCGGCCCCGCCTGGACCCTCCTCTACACACTGATGAGCGTCGCGGCCTGGCTCGTCTGGCGGGCCGGCCGGCGCGGGGCTGCCCCGCAGCCCGCCGTCCGCCGGGCACTCGCCTGGTACGTGGCTCAGCTCGTGCTCAATGCCGTCTGGACCCCGGTGTTCTTCGGCCTCTACCCCTTCATCGGCGCCCCCGCTCTGTGGATCGCGCTCGTGATCATCCTCGCGCTCGACCTCGCCGTGCTGTTCACGATGATCGCCTTCTGGAAGGCGAGCAGGGTCGCCGCCTGGCTCCTCGTGCCCTACTGGGCATGGGTGCTCTTCGCCACCACGCTGAACGCAGCACTCGCCGCTCTCAACAGCTGAGCGACTGCAGCGACTTCCGCGACTTCCGAGACTTCGGAGACTCCGCGTACCGCTCACGGCCGCGCCTCGAACGCCCACTCCGGCAGCATGCCGCGCGCCAGCATCATCTGGAGGATCTCCGCGAAGCCGTAGCAGGGGTCGATCTCGACGGCGGACTCGACGAAGCGGGCGGCGACGCTGCTTCTGCCGAGGGCCCAGCTGAGCCAGCCGAGAATGCAGAACAAGGGAGGACGCTGGCCGCGGGGCGCGACGGCGGCCAGCGCTTTGACGATCGCGAGGGCGCTCTCGATCCGGTCGCTGTCCGGTCGCGGCCCCTCGCCCAGCATCATGTTCGAGGTCTCCATCGCCCCGGCCGACTCCCCCTCGCGGAACCGCTCGGCGTCGTCGAGCACACGTTCGCCGGTCTGCCGGTCGAAGGCCCACTGCATGAGGAGCACGTCCCGGAGAGCGGGCGACTGCGCGGCGTGGATGAGCAGGGCGGCCGCCCGGTCCGGCAGCCGGCGCGGGTCGCACTGGAACACCGTCTCCACGAAGGACGGCAGGTTGTTGAGCAGGTGCACGTCGAGCACGGCATCGATCTCCGCGTTGGTCAGCGACTGCCGGCCGGCCGCAGCGGTGCTGTCGTCGTCGGTCGGCTCCGCGTCGCCGCCCTCCGCCCACGCCCGCGTGCGCAGCACGCCGATCATCGTCGCGAGGGTGCGGATCCGCCGCGCGACGCGCTCCTTCGCCGCGAGGTCGACGGCCGGCAGCCGGGTCCACTCCTCGATGCTGCGGAGAGGCTGGCGCAGCTCCTCCGGGATCTCGTCCTCGATGCGCGAGCTGGCGATGCCGTCCAGCGGCCGACCTCCGGGCGGGCAGGCGGGGTCGAGGTAGGAGCCCCAGCCGTCCCCGGCGACGCAGAGCGCGTCCTTGACGTCGATCCCGGAGAACTCGAAGCGGTCGATCACCGGTCGCAGGAAGTCGGCGAACGGCACGCCCGTCTCGCCGGCGAAGGACCGTGCCGTGTAGACGACGGGCAGCACCGCGTCGACGTCGGGAAGCTTGCTCACCATACCGACCAGGGTGGTGGCGATCTTCCTGTGGGCGGGCGTGCTGTTGGGCGCGGGCAGGTCGTAGCGCATCGCTCCGATCGACCGCTTCCCGCGGAACGCGACGAAGACGATGCTCTCCTCCGCCTCGAAGCCGAGCAGTTGCGGAACGAGCGCGAGGAAGTCCTGCGCGGTGGATGCCTTGACGATGGTTTTCATGCCCACAGTGTGAGTCCGCCGGCGGGCGCGGACGGCCCGCGAGACGGCATCTGTGGGCAGTTCGTGCCTGTGCACAACCGCGACCACAACGGACCGTCGACCCGGCACCGGCCCGTCTCCTCCTCCACCGACCGGCGCTCCCGCGAGCTGTCCACCGATGTCCGAAAAGCGCCGGAAGGGTGTCATCCGCCCGGGCTACAGTCGATTCATGTCCATTCCTCCAGCGATCAGCTCACCCCCGGATTTCCTCCTCCGTGTCCAGAGCCCCATCGGGCGCCTCGAGCTCACGAGCGACGGCGAGGCGATCACCTCGCTCAGCATCGAGCGCGCAGGCACCCTGCCGCTCGAGGCCTTCCCCGAGCACAGCGCCCCGGTACTCGACGAGGCGGCTAAGCAGCTGGCCGAGTACTTCGCGGGCGACCGCCGGGACTTCAATCTCCCGGTGCGGCTGTCGGGTACGGCCTTCCAGCAGTCCGTGTGGGCGGAGCTGCGGCAGCTCGCCTGGGGCGAGGTCGCGTCGTACGGGAGCGTCGGTCTGGCGACCGGCCGCCCCACCGCGGGCCGCGCCGTCGGCGGCGCCGTCGGCGCCAATCCGATCCCCATCATCGTCCCGTGCCACCGCATCCTCGCCTCGAACGGCAGGATCACCGGCTACAGCGGCGGGAACGGCATCCCGACGAAGGCCTGGCTGCTCGACCACGAGGGGATCGTGCACCGCACGGTCGGGCTCGCGACCGTCGGGCTCGCGACGGACGGGCTCGCGACGGACGGGCTCGCCGCGGCCGGTCCCGCCACAGCGGATCCCGCCACGGCCGGTCCCGCGTTCGATCTCGTCGACGATCACTCGGTAGCGTCCGACGGCGTCGTCGCATGAGCGCTCCCGGCGACGGGCGGACGGCGACGCGCCCGGTTCAGGGCCGAGCGGTGACTGCCGAGAGGGCGAGCCTCGTCGTCGACGAGGACGGTGTCGCCCGCTGCGGCTGGGCGGGCAGTTCTCCGGAGTACGTGCGCTACCACGACGTCGAATGGGGCACTCCCCTGCACGGCGACGCCCGGCTGTTCGAGAAGCTGAGCCTCGAGGGTTTCCAGGCCGGGCTGTCGTGGATCACGATCCTCCGGCGCCGAGAGAACTTCCGTGCCGCGTTCCACGGCTTCGACATCGCCCGGGTCGCGGCGATGACCGCCGCGGACGCGGACGCTCTGATGCAGAACAGCGGAATCATCCGCAACCGGGCGAAGATCGACGCCACGATCGCGAACGCCGGTCTCGCCCGCGACCTGGTCGGTCGGGGCAGCGGCGCGCTCGACGAGCTGCTCTGGAGCTTCGCGCCGCCACAGCGGGCGTCGCCGCCGGCCACCCTGGCCGAGGTGCCCGCCATCACCGCCGAGTCGACCGCCATGAGCGCGGCCCTGCGCTCGCTGGGCTTCCGCTTCGTCGGCCCGACCACGCTGTACGCGCTGATGCAGTCCTCGGGCATGGTCGACGACCATGTCGCGGGCTGCGTGCGCGCCCGCGCCTAGCGAGTGGCGCGCGGGCCGGGCCGCAGAACGGTTACTCGGACGGCGTAGCCGGCGCGGGTCCGGAGGTGGGCGCGGGGCCCGATGTCGGCGCAGGTCCCGACGTGGGCGCAGGCCCCGATGTCGGCGCAGGTCCCGACGTGGGCGCAGGGGCTGCAGGTGCCGCAGGTGCCGCGGGTGCCGGCGACGCGAACGGCGACGGGGGCTGCACGGCCGGGTACCCGGCGGTCTGGTAGGCCGGAGCCTGCTGGCCGGCGGTCGGGTAGCCCGCGGTCTGGTAGCCGAGGCCCGGCTGTCCGGCCGGCGCGTAGCCCGGGTTCTGGCCGTACGAGCCGGGCTGGCCGTACTGGCCGGGCTGCCCGTACTGGCCGGGCTGACCGCCGGAGCCGTACCCCACGAGCGGCGCGCCGAGGCCCGCGGCCGCGATGAGCTCGGGACGGTACGGGTCCTTGCCGAAACCGAGGATGTAGACCCACACCACGGGCAGGAAGATGCCCAGCACCAGGAAGCCGACCTCCTTGCCGAAGGCCTTTCCGGTGCGGTGCATGCCGATGTAGAGGAACACCGAGGTCACGATGCTCCCGTAGGGAATCAGCGTCGCCCAGACCCAGTGGCCGTTCTGGCCCCCGAGCTTCAGCCAGACGAAGGTGCTGTAGAACGGCACCCAGGCCTTCCACGGCTCGATCCCGACCTTGCGGAACAGGGCCGCGAGTCCGATCGCGAGCACCACGTAGAAGATCGCCGCGAACACAAGGGAGAACACGAAGATAAGCGCGTACACACCGAGGATGGTGCCGACGGCCTCCGCGCCTCCGGGGCGGTAGGTGCCGTCGTCCGTGTACTGACCGAGCACGGTCGTGAGAATTCCTGAGCTTGACATGAATTCACTCTAACGAACTCGTGCCCGAACCGGGTTCAGACGGTGAGCTCGAGCTCGCCGGGCGCGCCTCGGCGCAGCTCGACGCCCGCCCCGGCCGCCCAGTCGAGCAGGGAGTCGACGGAGTCGTGGTCGACGCCCGATGCGGCGAGGGACCGCAGGAACTCGCCCTTGCCCTTCTTGTTGAAGTGGGTGAGGGCCTTCTTCTGGCCGTTCGGGCCCTGCGACACCACGCGGAGGTACACCGCGTCGTCACGTCGAGGGAGCGGGCCGAGGGCGGCGTACGACTCCGACCGGAGATCGAGCAGCAGCCCGTCCGACGCGGCAAGCACGGCGCCGAGGGGCGCCCGCCAGTGCTGCTTCAGGCCGAGCCCTGTGCCGGCAAGCGCGGGCAGCCGGGTGTTGTGGGAGAGACGGTACGCCGGGATCGCGTCCCCGGCACCCACCAGTCCCAACAGTGCGGAGTTGACCAGCACGTGGTCGAGGATCCACTGGCGCTCCCCCGCACCGAGGCTCTGCGCCTCGACGCCGTCGTAGAGCACGCCGGTGTAGCGATCGATCGCGGGCATCACCGGCGCGGTCCTCAGTGCCCGGTTACGGTCGATCTCGAACCGCTGGGCCGGCGAGAGACCGAGAGCAGCGGATGCCTCGCCCAGGTTGCGAGACAGCTTCGAGACCGCGGCCACCACAGCGGCCCGCTCGCGCCGGAGCTCGGGGAAGCGGAGCGTCTCGAGGGCGAGCGCGCTCGACGATTCGCCGCCGTCCCTCTTGGTCTCGGACGGCGGGAGGAGGACCAGCATCCGGCTAGGTGATCACCGGGCGGAAGGCGCCCGGGCTGTTCAAGAACTCGACAGCACGCTCGACGAGAACGTCGAGGGGCTCCACCGTGTCGACGGTGAGGCGCTCGATCGCGCCGCTGGAGCCGGACCACTCCGTGTACTCGTCGAGGCTCTGCTCGACGGCGTGCCAGGCGGAGGAGGTGCCGTGGGAAAGGTGGCGTCCGCGTTCGTCGAGACGGCGGCGGTGCACGGCCTCGTCGGAGCAGACGACCTCGATGAACCGCAGCGGCTCTCCGGAGCGCTCCGCGAGGTTGACCCACTGCTCGCGGGCCGGGTCGACGGCGTTCACGGCGTCGACGATCACACCGTGGCCCGCGCGGAGGACGTTCTCGGCGAGGGCCTCGGCGACGAGGTAGGCGGCGAGGCCGGTGGGCTGGTCGGCGTCGATTCCGGCGCGCAGGATCGCGGCCTCGATCGGGTCGACGGACACCACCGGCTTCGACAGCCGGGCTCCGAGGAGCTCGGCGATGGCCGTCTTACCGGTTCCGGGAAGCCCGGCCATCGCCACGAGCATGGTCAGACCAGCTCGGCGTTGCGCGCGACGATCGTCACGGTGTTGTTCTCGACCGACAGGAACCCGTCGGCCGCGTTTGCGCGAATCGTCGCGCCGTCGACGGAGGTGACACGCACCTCGCCGACAGCGAGGATGGCGAGCAGAGGCTCGTGATCGGGCAGGATGCCGATCTCGCCCTCGGTGGTGCGTGCCACGACCTGCTTGGCAAGCCCCGACCACACCTCGCTGTCCGCCGAAACGACGCTGACCTTGAGCTCGGCCATGCTTAGCCGTTCTCCTTCTGGATCTTCGCCCACTGCTCTTCGACGTCGTTGATTCCACCGACGTTGAAGAACGCCTGCTCGGCAACGTGGTCGAACTCGCCCTTGGTGATCGCGTCGAACGACTCGATGGTGTCCTTCAGCGGCACGGTCGAGCCCTCTACACCGGTGAACTTCTTCGCCATGTAGGTGTTCTGCGACAGGAACTGCTGGATGCGGCGTGCGCGCGACACTGTGATCTTGTCTTCTTCAGAGAGCTCGTCGACACCGAGGATCGCGATGATCTCCTGGAGCTCCTTGTTCTTCTGAAGGATCGCCTTGACGGCGGTCGCGACACGGTAGTGGTCGGCGCCCAGGTAGCGGGGGTCGAGGATGCGGCTGGTGGAGGTCAGCGGGTCGACGGCCGGGTAGAGGCCCTTCGATGCGATCTCGCGGCTGAGCTCGGTCGTCGCGTCCAGGTGGGCGAACGTCGTTGCCGGCGCGGGGTCGGTGTAGTCGTCCGCGGGGACGTAGATGGCCTGCAGCGAGGTGATCGAGCGACCACGCGTCGAGGTGATTCGCTCCTGGAGCACACCCATCTCATCCGCCAGGTTGGGCTGGTAGCCCACGGCCGAAGGCATGCGGCCCAGAAGGGTCGACACCTCGGAACCGGCCTGCGTGAAGCGGAAGATGTTGTCGATGAAGAGCAGCACGTCCTGGTTCTTCACGTCGCGGAAGTACTCCGCCATCGTGAGCGCCGACAGGGCGACGCGGAGACGCGTTCCCGGCGGCTCGTCCATCTGGCCGAAGACCAAGGCGGTCTTGTCGAAGACGCCCGCCTCTTCCATCTCGGCGATGAGGTCGTTGCCCTCACGGGTGCGCTCGCCGACACCGGCGAACACTGACACTCCACCGTGGTCCTGCGCGACGCGCTGGATCATCTCCTGGATCAGAACCGTCTTTCCGACGCCTGCACCACCGAAGAGGCCGATCTTTCCACCCAGAACGTACGGGGTGAGAAGGTCGATGACCTTGATACCGGTCTCGAAGAGCTCGGTCTTCGACTCGAGCTGGTCGAATGCCGGGGGCTTGCGGTGGATCGGCCAGCGCTCGGTGATCTCGATCGGCTCGCCACCCTCGTTGTTGAGGATGTCACCGATGACGTTGAAGACCTTGCCCTTGGTGATGTCACCGACCGGAACCATGATCGGCGATCCGGAGTCGCGGACCTCCTGACCGCGGACGAGGCCGTCGGTCGGGTTGAGGGCGATGGCACGCACGAGGTCGTCACCGAGGTGCTGTGCGACCTCGAGGGTGATCTCGCTGGTCACGTCACCGATGGTGAGCGTGGTCTTCAGGGCGTTGTAGATGCCGGGGATCGAGTCGCGGGGGAACTCGATGTCGACGACGGGGCCGGTTACGCGGGCGATGCGGCCGACGCCGGTGGGCGTGGCCACATCCGGCGTGGCGGCGGGGGCTGAGGTAGTCATATGGCTTCCCTATTCTCCTGGGGTTCTATTTCGCCGAGCTGAGGGCGTCTGCGCCGCCAACGATCTCGGAAATCTGCTGGGTGATCTCGGACTGGCGAGCGTTGTTCGACAGACGCGTGTAGTTCTCGATGAGCTTGTCTGCGTTGTCGCTGGCGGACTTCATAGCGCGCTGGCGTGCGGCGTGCTCGGATGCCGCGGACTGCAGCATCGCGTTGAAGATGCGGCTCTCGATGTACACCGGGAGGAGCGCGTCGAGAACGTTGCCCACCTCGGGCTCGAACTCGTACAACGGCAGCAGGTCGCTGGGCTCGGGGCTCTCGACGCCTTCGACGACCTCGAGAGGCAGCAGACGGACGACCTCGGGAACCTGCGTGACGACGCTGACGAAGCGGTTGTAGACGATGTGGATCTCGTCCACGCCGCCCTCGCTCGCCGGCTTGATGAACTTGGCGACGAGCGCCTCGCCGATCGACTGTGCCGTCTCGAATTCGGGCTTCTCCGTGGAACCGGTCCACACCTGCTCCGACTCGCGCTTTCGGAACGCGAAGTTCGCGATCGCCTTGCGGCCGACCAAGTAGTAGACGACCTCGCGGCCCTGGCTCGTGAGCAGGGCGGCGAGCTCGCCGGCTTCCTTCAATACGTTCGAGCTGAACGCGCCGGCGAGGCCGCGGTCGGAGGAGAAGATGACGATCGCTGCGCGCTCGATCTTCTCCGGCTCGGTCGTGAGGATGTGGTCGACGTTGGAGAACGTGGCGACAGCCGACACGGCGCGCACCACGGCGCGCGAGTAGGGTCCGGATGCTGCAACCCGCTGCTGCGCCTTCTGGATGCGCGAAGCGGAGATGAGCTCCATGGCCCGAGTGATCTTCTTGGTCGTCTTGGCAGACTTGATCTTCTGCCGGTAGACCCGAAGTTGCGCTCCCATGTCTTTCTTCCTTTGGTTTCAGTAGTCGATTGTCGAAAAGAGGCGCTTAGCGCTTCTGCTTGACGATCTTTTCCTGGTTGACGTCTTCCTTGGCGAGCTTGTCGAACTGCTCGGTTCCGACGGAGAGGAGCGGCTTGCCCTCGCCCGTCTCGAACTCGAGCTTGAACGCGTCGATGCCCTCGCTGAGCGCGGTCACGACGTCGTCGCTGAGCACGTTCGTGTCGCGCAGCGTCGTGAGCACCTCAGTGTTGCGACCGAGGTAGTCGAGCAGCTCGCGCTCGAAGCGCAGGATGTCCTCGACCGGCACCTCGTCGAGCTTGCCGTTCGTTCCGGCCCAGATCGAGACGACCTGGTCCTCGACGGGGTACGGCGAGTACTGCGGCTGGCGGAGCAGCTCGGTGAGGCGGGCGCCACGGGCGAGCTGGCGACGGCTGGCCTGGTCGAGGTCGGACGCGAACATCGCGAACGCCTCGAGCGAGCGGTACTGCGCCAGTTCGAGCTTCAGGGTTCCGGAGACCTTCTTGATCGACTTCACCTGGGCGTCGCCACCGACGCGCGACACCGAGATGCCCACGTCGACCGCGGGACGCTGGTTGGCGTTGAAGAGGTCGGACTGCAGGAAGATCTGGCCGTCGGTGATCGAGATCACGTTGGTCGGGATGTAGGCGGAGACGTCGTTCGCCTTGGTCTCGATGATCGGGAGACCGGTCATCGATCCGGCGCCGAGCTCGTCGGAGAGCTTCGCACAACGCTCGAGCAGACGCGAGTGCAGGTAGAACACGTCACCCGGGTAGGCCTCGCGTCCCGGCGGGCGGCGCAGCAGCAGCGACACGGCGCGGTAGGCCTCGGCCTGCTTCGACAGGTCGTCGAAGATGATCAGAACGTGCTTGCCTGCGTACATCCAGTGCTGGCCGATGGCCGAGCCGGTGTACGGGGCGAGGTACTTGAAGCCGGCGGGGTCCGAGGCGGGAGCGGCGACGATCGTCGTGTACTCCATGGCTCCGGCGTCCTCGAGCGCGCCCTTGACGGCGGCGATCGTGGAGCCCTTCTGGCCGATGGCGACGTAGATGCAGCGAACCTGCTTCTTCGGGTCGCCCGAGGCCCAGTTGGCCTTCTGGTTGATGATCGTGTCGATCGCGATGGCCGTCTTACCGGTCTGGCGGTCGCCGATGATGAGCTGGCGCTGGCCGCGGCCGATCGGGATCATGGCGTCGATGGCCTTGATTCCGGTCTGCATGGGCTCGTGCACGCTCTTGCGCTGCATCACGCCGGGAGCCTGGAGCTCGAGGGCGCGGCGGCCTTCGGAGACGATCTCGCCGAGGCCGTCGATCGGGGAGCCGAGCGGGTCGACGACGCGACCGAGGTAGGCGTCTCCGACGGGGACGGACAGGACCTCGCCAGTGCGGGTCACCTCCATGCCTTCGACGATCTCCTGGAACTCGCCGAGGACGACGACACCGATCTCGCTCTCGTCGAGGTTCTGGGCCAGGCCCAGGACGCCGTTCGCGAAGCGGATCAGCTCGTTCGCCATGACGCCGGGGAGTCCCTCGACGTGGGCGATTCCGTCGGCGGCGTCAGTGACATAGCCGACCTCGGTCGTCGACGACGAGCCGGGCTCGTAAGCCTTGACGAAGTCTTTCAGCGCATCGCGGATCTCGTCCGGGCTGATTGTTAGTTCTGCCATCTTCTTTTTCCTCTTCTGGTGGAAAGTCTGTGCAGCCGCCGCTAGGCGAGCTGGAGCCTGAGTTCGTTGAGCCGGGATGCGACGCTGCCGTCGATGATCTCGTCACCCAGCTGTACGCGAACTCCGCCAACGAGCGACGGGTCGATCACGTGGTTGATGCGAAGACCGCGCCCGTAGTTCGCCGCGAGGGCGCTCGAGAGGCGGGTGAGCTGCGCCGGCGAGATCGCCGAGGCGGTCGTGACGGTGGCGACGGCGAGGCCGGCCTCGTCAGCGACGACCGACGTCGCGAACCTGAGCAGCTCGTTGATGCGGCGGCCGCGAGGCTGCTGCACCAGGTGGGAGACGATCGCGATGGTCTGCGCGCTGGCCTTGCCGCCGAGCAGGCGCTCGACGAGCGCCGCCTTCGACGACTCGGAGCCCAGCTTGCTGCTGACCGCGAGCTCCAGTCCCGCGTCGGACTCGACGGCGGCGGCGAAGGAGAACAGCTCGTTCTCGATCTCGCCGTTCGACGCGGAGCCCGCGAGGACGCGGATCCCGATCTCTTCGATGCCCGCGAGCAGTTCGTCCTCCGTTGACCAGGTGTTGGTCACGATGACGCCGAGCAGATCGCGCGCCGGCTCGTCGATCGATGCGAATACCGCACCCACGATCGAGAGCTTGGCGTCGCGATCACCGGAGGGATCAGCGAGAGCAGCACGCAGCTGGAAAGAGGTGCCGAGCACACGACCGGCGGCGAGCAGTTGTTCGCCCGTCGCCAGTGTCGCCTTGCCGCCGAGTCCCGCGAGTGCGGAACGCGATGTGGAGAGTGCTTCTCTCGATGCCGATCCCATTACTTGCCTGCCTTGGCCTTCTCTGAAGATTCCAACTCGGCGAGGAACCGGTCGACGACGGCCGAAGCCTTCTCGTCGTCGTTCAGGCTCTCACCGATGACGCCCGAAGCGAGGTCGATCGCGAGCGATCCGACCTCGGAACGCAGCGACACGATAGCGCTCTGGCGCTCTGCTTCGATCTGTGCCTTGGCGTTCGCGGTGACGCGAGCCGCCTCGACGGTTGCCTGCTCCTTGAGCTCCGCGAGAATCGCGGCGCCCTCGACGCGGGCCTGCTCACGGATGCGTGCACCCTCCGAGCGGGCCTCACGCAGCTGAGCGTTGTACTCCTCGAGCGCCGCAGCGGCCTCGGCCTGGGCCGACTCCGCCTTGGCGATTCCGCCCTCGATCACGCTTGCGCGGTCGTCGAGGATCGCGCGGAACTTCGGGATCACGAAGAACACGAAGAACGCGACGATGATGGCGAACGGGATCAGCGACCAAACGATGTCGTAAATCGCCGGGACGAACGGGTTCGTAGACGCGCCCTCATCCGCCGCCTTAACAAAGTTGATCATTCCGACCAGCCTTAGACGAAGATGAAGAAGGTTGCTACGCCGATGAACGCGAGGAGCTCGGCGAACGCAATACCCAGGAACATGGTGGTCTGGAGGCGGCCGGCCATCTCGGGCTGGCGTGCCATCGCTTCGACGGTCTTGCCAGCCACGATCCCGACACCGATGCCGGGTCCGATCGCTGCGAGTCCGTAACCTACGGTCGCGATGTTGCCGGTCACCTCGGCGAGAATCATGGTGTCCACTTGGTGTTTCCTTTCAGTAGGGCAGCCCCGCCGGACGGCGGGACGGTCGTCGCTAGTGTTCTTCTGATGCGGACTGCTGGATGTACACAGCCGTCAGAAGGGTGAAAATGTAGGCCTGCAGCACTGCCACGGCCAGCTCGACCAGCGTGAAGACGAAGCCGCCGAGCAGGGTTCCGAGACCGAAGAGGCTGAGCCAGCCGTCCGCGGTGAAGAAGAAGAAGTGCGTCGCAGAGAAGCAGAGCACCAGGAGGAGGTGGCCCACCATCATGTTGAGCAGCAGTCGCAGTGCGAGCGATACCGGGCGCACGATGAAGATGTTCAGGAACTCGACCGGCGTGAGGATGATGTAGACAGGCCACGGCACACCGGACGGCAGCAGCGCGTTCTTCAGGAACTTGCGGCCTCCGACCTCCTTGAAGCCCGCGTAGATGAAGACCACGTAGGCGACGAGGCCGAGCACCAGCGGCATACCGAAGATCGCGGTACCCGCGATGTTCAGGCCGGGGATGATGCCCGTGATGTTCGTCGCGATGACCGCGAAGAAGATCGACGCCAGGATCGGCAGGTACTTGCGGCCGAGCTTCTCGCCGAGCACCTGGTCGACGACCTGCACCTTGACGAACTCGAGCGCCATCTCGGCGACTCCCTGGCCGCGGCCGGGGATGCGCTTCGCCTTGCGGAGCGCGAGGTAGAACAGCACCAGCATGATCGCGATCGCGACCAGGCGAACCAGAATGATCCGGTTGATCTCGAAGGGGGTGCCCTCGAAGAACAGTGCGGGTAGGCCGAGGAACTCTTCGATTCCTGGGGCATGGAATACGCCGTCGCCCTCGCCGTGTTCAGCAAGGGGGAGCAGCAGGTTCACAGCGTTAGACAACAGCGCTATCTCCTGTTTGTCGGGCGCATGCGCGAGCAGAGGCGGGACGGGCGGTGGCGACACGTATCCGGCGCCCTGAGGCACGAGAATGGATCCCTAAAACAATACCAATAGATCGAGTAGTCGGATTACCCGATTCGCCGGAAATCTCGATCCGGAGCGCCGCGTGCGGCACTATTCCGCGTCCTCGTGCGGCTTCGCGGGGAGAATCTGCTCGTCGACGTATCCGACGCGCGAGCCGAGCACCACGACGGCGTCGATGGCGAAGGTTCCGAGGATCGAGACGATCAGCGTCACGTAGAAAACGATCGGGTGCAGGAAGGGCTGGTCCCTCAGCAGAAACAGCACGGCGATGAAGATGATCAGCTTGAGCAGCCACGCGCCCATGACGATTCCGAAGAACGCCATCAGGTCGAAGCGGATGGCCAGGATCATGCTGGCCGCCGTGATGGCCGAGAACAGGACAGCGACGGCCGTGGCCACCAGTGCGCTGTACAGCCCCTCGGTGCCGACGGTGAGGTAGCCCACGAGCCCGCCGACGACAGCCACGGCGATGGCGAGGATCGCGGTGTACCTGAGCACCTTCACGAAGATGTCGTTCGCTGTCATTGATGTTTTCACTGGGGACCTTTCGCGGTCTGAGTCGGGGATTCGGTCTCGCCGGACGCCGCGGCGCCCTCGGAGGCCAGCTCGTATGAACCCCTGCGGTGACGCAGCGGTCCGAGCGTCACGGCCGTGCAGATCAGCAGGCCGATCACGATAAAGGTGGTTGCGACGTACCAGGGCACGAAGAGGAAGGAGAGGCAGCCGACGGCCATCACGGTCGTCCAGCTGTAGAACACCAGAACGGACTGCAGGTGGGTGTGCCCCATGTCCATCAGGCGGTGGTGGAGGTGCTTGCGGTCGGCGGCGAAGGGCGACTTGCCCGCGAGCAGCCGGCGCAGCACGGCGAGGCCGAAGTCCAGCAGCGGCAGGGTGAGCACCGCCGCGGGCAGCAGGATCGGGATGAACGCCGGGAGCAGCTGCGTCCCTCCCCGCCAGCTCTCGGGGTCGACCTGGCCGGTGACCAGAATGGCGGATGCCGCCATCAGCAGTCCGACCAGGAGTGCGCCGGCATCGCCCATGAACATCTTCGCGGGGTGGAAGTTCAGCGGGAGGAAGCCGATGCACGCTCCGATGAGCAGCGCGGTGATGAGGGAGGCGAGGTTGAAGTACTCGCTCTGGCCGGTGTTGACGGCGAGGATGTAGCTGTAGATGAAGAACACGCCGTTGGCGATGAGGGCGACGCCGGCGACCAGGCCGTCGAGCCCGTCGATGAAGTTGATGGCGTTCATCACCAGCACCACGGCGAACACGGTGACCACGAGCGAGATCGTCGGCGGCAGCAGGGTGACCCCGCCGAAGATGGGCAGGGTCACGATCTGGGTGCCCGACCAGGCGAGCACTCCCCCGGCGATGATCTGCCCGGCGAGCTTGGTCATCCAGTCCAGGTCCCAGACGTCGTCGGCGACGCCGAGGAGCATGATGATGAGCGCCGCGGCCAGCAGCCCCCACACCTTGAGCGGCTCGGTGAAGATCAGGCTGAGCTGCGGCAGCTGCGAGGCCACCGCGAACGCCACGACGAAGCCGATGAACATGGCGATCCCGCCGAGCCGCGGCGTCGGACGGGTGTGCACGTCGCGCTCGCGCACCTTCGGGTACAGGCGGTACCGGTGGCTGAGCTTGAGGATCAGCACGGCCATCGCGAAGGTGACGATCGCCGACACCCCGGTGACCAGCACGTAGAAGATTATGCGCATTTCTCGCCCACGATCCCGCGGATCGCGTCGTCGCTGACGACCCCGTGGCGCACGATGCGGAGTTTTCCGTCCGGCAGGGCGAGACCGGTCGCATCGACGATCGTCGAGCCTGTCGCGGCATCCGCTGTCGGGTAGTCGCTGCCGGCCCGGCCGTCCTCGAGATAGACGGCGACGCTGTCGCCCAGCATCGCCTCGGCCTCGGCCGCGGTCATCGCGGCAGGGACGCCGGTGAGGTTGGCGCTGGAGACGGCGAGCGGTCCGGTCTCGGCGAGCAGCTCGAGCGCCACCCGGTTCGAGGGCATGCGCAGGGCGACGGTGCCGTTGGTCTCGCCGAGGTCCCAGTTGAGGGAGGAGCGGGCGGGGAGGATGACGGTGAGCCCGCCCGGCCAGAAGGCGGCGACGAGGGCGCGCACCTCGTCGGGCACGGTCTCGGCGAGGGCGTCGAGGGTGGGGATCCCGGGGATCAGCACGGGCGGAGGCGACTGGCGCCCGCGGCCCTTCGCGGCCAGCAGCCGGGCCACGGCCTTGGGCTGGAAGGCGTCGGCGGCGACCCCGTAGACGGTGTCGGTGGGGATCACGATCAGCTCGCCCCTGCCGATCGCGGAGCGTGCGAGCCGCATGCCGGTGAGCAGCTCGGTGTCGTCCGAGCAATCGTAGATGGGGGCCATGTCTCGTTCATGATACCGGGCGTCGGCTGGGTGCGAAGGCGGACGCGGTAGCGTTGCCGTGTTGTCTCACCGTCGCGCGATGCCGCGAGCCGCACCCCCGTTCCCGGAGCGCACCACATGACCCTCCTCTTCATCTTCGACATGGACGATGTTCTCTACGACTACGACTGGCGGGCGCGCATGGCGGGGATGACCGCCATGACCGGCCACTCGGTCGAGGAGCTGAGCAGGCGGTGGTGGACGCCGGAGGGCGAGATGGCGGCCGAGGCCGGCGGTTTCTCCAGCGGGGACGACTACCTCGCGGCCCTCGAGGCGGCGCTCGAGACCCGCGTCGACGAGGCGGAGTGGGTGCGCGCGCGCCGGGCGGCCATGACGGCTCGGCCCGCCTGCCTCGCCGCGGTGCGGCGGGCGTCCGAGCTGGGCACCGTGACGCTGCTCACCAACAACGGCGCTCTGGCGGCCAGGAACCTGGCCGCACTCGCCCCGGAGCTCGTCGACATCTTCGGCGAGCACCTGCTCACGTCCAGCCACTACGGGGAGCGCAAGCCGAATCCGCTCGTCTACGAACGCGTCCTCGCGGCCTACGAGGTCCCGGCGCGCGACGCCTTCTTCGCCGACGACCTGCCCGAGAACGTCGACAGCGCGGCCCGGCTGGGAATCACGGCGCACCTCTACTCCACAGCGGATGCGATGCGTGCGGCCATCGAGGACTTCGCCGCCTCGCGCGCCCGCTGACTCGGGCGCGGGCCCTCCGAGCACAGGGGCAAGGTTTCGACCTCCCGACTGCCCCGGAACAACCGAAGATTGCCCCACCGCTCCGAACCCGAGCACAGGGGCAAAGAATCGACGTTCCAACACCCCCGGAACAACCGAAGATTGCCCCACTGGTCTGAGCACGGGGGTGTCCCGTGCTCCTCGCCTAGGGGCGCAGGGCCGTGGTGGCGCGGTCGCGGCCGACCAGGTCGCGGTGCGCGGCCACGGAGCTCCAGCCGTCCGCGCGCAGCAGCGCCGCGATCTCGGCGGCCTGCAGCTCGCCGTGCTCGATCACGAGGGTTCCCCCGGAGTAGAGCAGGCGCCACGCCGTGGCGGACACCTGGTGCACGACGTCGAGGCCGTCGTCGCCCCCGTAGAGGGCGATCTCCGGGTCGAAGAGGCGCACCTCGGGGTCGCGCGGGATCGCGGCGCGCGGGATGTACGGCGGGTTGGAGATGACGACGGAGACGGTGCCGTCGAGCTCCGGGAGCGCCACGGCCAGGTCGGTGAAGACGGGGGTGGCGTTGGTCGCCCCGCTCTCGCGGAAGTTCTGCTTCGTCCAGACGAAGGCGAGCGGCGAGACCTCGACGCCGTACACCCGGGCGTGGGGCACCTCGGTGGCCATGGCGAGCGCGATGGCGCCGGATCCGGTGCCGAGGTCGATGCCGATGGGCTCGGGGGTGGCCGTGGCGCGCAGGGCGTCGATGGCGAACTGCACCACCTGCTCGGTCTCCGGGCGCGGAACGAACACGCCTGGTCCGACCGCGAGGTTCAGCGAGCGGAAGGGGGCGCGGCCGGTGATGTGCTGCAGCGGCTCCCGCGCGGCCCGACGCGAGACGAGCTCTGCGATGGCGGCCGCGTCCTCGGGGGCCAGCGGGGCATCCGTTATGGCCTTGGACTGCACCTGGCCGCGGTTGAGGTCGAGCACGTGGCCGATGAGCAGCTCGGCGTCGACCCGCGGGTTCACCACCCCGGCGAGGGTCAACTGGGAAGCGGCGCCCGCGAGGGCGCCGCTCACAGTCGTGTACTGCTGGGTGGACATCTAGCCTTCGTTGCCGATGTCTGCGAGCTGCGACTCCTCGTCGGAGGCGATGCACGACTGGATGACCGGCTCGAGGGCGCCGTTCATCACGGCGTCCAGGTTGTACGCCTTGTAGCCGGTGCGGTGGTCGGCGATGCGGTTCTCCGGGAAGTTGTACGTGCGGATGCGCTCCGAGCGGTCCATGGTGCGGATCTGGCTCTTGCGGAACACCGACGCCTCGGCGTCGGCCTCCTCCTGGTAGCGCGCGAGGATGCGTGCGCGCAGCACGCGCATGCCGGCCTCGCGGTTCTGCAGCTGCGACTTCTCGTTCTGCATCGCGACCACGATCCCAGTGGGGAGGTGGGTGATGCGCACGGCGGAGTCGGTGGTGTTCACCGACTGGCCGCCGGGGCCCGACGAGCGGTAGACGTCGATCTTGAGGTCGTTCTGGTTGATCTCGACCTCTTCGGGCTCGTCGACCTCGGGGAAGACGAGCACGCCCGCCGCCGAGGTGTGGATGCGCCCCTGGGACTCCGTGGCAGGGACCCGCTGCACGCGGTGCACGCCGCCCTCGTACTTCAGGTGCGCCCAGACGCCCTCCGCGGGGTCGGTGGACGACCCCTTGATGGCGAGCTGCACGTCCTTGTACCCGCCCAGGTCGCTCTGGGTCGACGTGATGATTTCCGTCTTCCACTTGCGCGACTCGGCGTAGTGCAGGTACATGCGCAGGAGGTCGGCGGCGAACAGTGCCGACTCGGCACCGCCCTCCCCCATCTTGATCTCCATGATGATGTCGCGGCCGTCGTTGGGGTCGCGCGGGATCAGCAGGCGCCGCAGAGTCTCCTCCGCGGTCGCCAGCGTCTCGGTGATGCCCGGGATCTCGGCGGCGAAGGACTCGTCCTCCTCCGCCATCTCGGTCGCGGCCTCGAGGTCGTCGGTCAGCTGACGCCACTCGTGGTACGCGGCCACGATCCTGCTGAGCTCCGCGTACCGGCGGTTGACCTTCTTGCTCCTGGCCGGGTTCGAGTGCAGTTCGGGATCAGCGAGCTGCTCCTGAAGGGACTCGTGCTCGGCCAGCAGTGTTGTTACTGACTCGAACACGATTAGTCTTCCTTGGTGCTCGCGGCGCCGGGCAGCGACTTCTGGATCTGCATGAGGAACTCGACGTTCGACTGCGTCTCGCGGAGCTTGCCGAGCACGATCTCCAGGGCCTGCTGCTGCTCGAGGCCGGCGAGGGCGCGACGCAGCTTCCAGGTGACCTTGACCTCGTCGGCGCCGAGCAGCATCTCCTCGCGGCGGGTGCCGGAGGCGTTGATGTCGACCGCGGGGAAGATGCGCTTGTCGGCGAGCTGGCGCGAGAGGCGCAGCTCCATGTTGCCGGTGCCCTTGAACTCCTCGAAGATGACCTCGTCCATCTTGCTGCCGGTCTCGACGAGCGCGGTGGCGATGATGGTGAGCGAGCCGCCCTCCTCGATGTTGCGGGCAGCACCGAAGAAGCGCTTCGGCGGGTACAGCGCCGCCGAGTCGACTCCGCCGGAGAGCACACGGCCGGAGGTCGGCGTCGTGAGGTTGTAGGCGCGGCCGAGGCGGGTGATCGAGTCGAGCAGCACGACCACGTCGTGGCCCAGCTCCACGAGGCGCTTGGCACGCTCGATGGCGAGCTCGGCGACCGTGGTGTGGTCCTCGGCGGGACGGTCGAAGGTGGAGGCGATGACCTCGCCCTTCACCGTGCGCTGCATGTCGGTGACCTCTTCGGGACGCTCGTCGACCAGCACGACCATGAGGTGCACCTCGGGGTTGTTCTTGGCGATGGCGTTGGCGATGGCCTGCAGCACGAGCGTCTTGCCTGCCTTGGGCGGCGAGACGATCAGGCCGCGCTGGCCCTTGCCGATCGGGGCGACGAGGTCGATGATGCGGGTCGATAGCTTGGCCGACTCGGTCTCGAGGCGCAGGCGCTCCTGCGGGTACAGCGGAGTCAGCTTGCCGAACTCGACGCGGGTCGCGGCCTCCTCGACCGACAGTCCGTTGATCGAGTCGATCTTGACGATCGCGTTGTACTTCTGGCGGCCCTGGCCGGCGTCGCCCTCGCGAGGCTGGCGGATGGAGCCGACGACGGCGTCACCCTTGCGCAGGTTGTACTTCTTGACCTGGCCGAGGGAGACGTAGACATCGTTGTTGCCCGGGAGGTAGCCCGAGGTGCGCACGAAGGCGTAGTTGTCGAGCACGTCGAGGATTCCGGCGACCGGGATGAGCACGTCGTCCTCGGTGATCTCGGGCTCGAAGTCGTCGCCGACGGGGCCGCGGCCGCGCTTGCGGTCGCGGTAGCGGTTGCGTCCGCCGCGCTCCGACTCGTCGTCGAGGGGCAGGTTGCCGTTGCGGTCGTCGCCGCCGCGCTGGGCGTTGTTCTCGCGCTGTGCGTTGTTCTCGTTGCGCTGGCCGTTGTTCTCGTTGCGCTGGGCGTTGCGTCCGTTGCGGCCGCCCTCCGCCTGCTGGCCCTCGCCCGAACGCTCGGCCTGCTGGCCCTGGTTGCGTCCGCCGCGCTGCTCGTTCTGCTGCGGCTGGCGCTGCTCGTTCTGCTGCGGCTGGCGCTGGCCGTCCTGCTGGCGCTCGGCCTGCTGGCGCTCGCGGCGGTTGCGGTTGCGGCTGCGGCTGGAGCCGCCCTCGCGGGGCTCGCCCTCGTTCTGCTCGCCGTCGTTGTCGTTCTGCGCTGCGGAGGCGGCGTCGCCCTCGCTGCCGAAGTCGTCGGTGGTGGTGCGGCGGGCGGGCGACTCGGCGACGGGGAACTCGATCGCGTCGAGCTCGGCCTGCTGGGCGGCCTTGGCGCGGCCGGAGCTGCGGCGCTGGCGCGGCTCGCGGGCGGCGGGTGCCTCGATGCCGAGGTCGAGGCCGGACTCTGCCTGGTTCACGTGGGAGACCGCGGAGCGGCGCTCGTCGGACGCGGGGGCCTCGGCGGGTGCGGACTCGGGGGCGGATGCCGCGGGCGCGGAATCGACGGACGGCGCCTCGACAGCGGATGCCGCGGATGCGGACGCTGCGGGAGCGGCGGCCTCGGGCTCGGCGGCGACGCTGGCGGTGGTGGCGCGGCGCGAGACGCGCTTCTTCGCGGCGGCCGGGGCGGCGGGCGCCTCGGACGAGGACGCGGCGGCCGGTGCGGAGGCGGCCGGTGCGGAGGCGGCGGGCGCCTCAACGACGGGCGCGGCGGCCGGCGTCTCGACGACCGGGGTGGTCTCGGCGACCGGGGCCGCGGCATCCGCTGCACCGGCGTTCTGGATCTCGGTGATCGCGTTCACCAGTTCTCCCTTACGAAGTTTGG
>Ga0247732_10000101_pt1 | contig 57473 bp, 61 predicted proteins | sample UWRJL163409C2_FD_180940 | JGI IMG/M metagenome (GOLD analysis project Ga0247732, IMG submission 180940) | Plant litter microbial communities from Arlington Agricultural Research Station in Wisconsin, United States - UWRJ-L163-409C-2 | ecosystem: Environmental > Terrestrial > Plant litter >... | reverse complement strand
CGTGCTGATGCCAGCATCACACTGCTGGTGAACAATGCCGGTGTCGGAACTCATACGCCCTTGTTGTTGAGCGATGTCGATCAGATGCAGGCGATGATTAATCTCAATGTCGTCGCCCTGACTCGTCTGACTTACAGCGTGGTTCCTGGTTTTGTCGACAGAGGTGCAGGCGCCATCATCAATATCTCATCGATTGTCAGCCTCGCGCCGGAACTGCTTAACGGCGTGTACGGCGGCACAAAAGCCTTTGTGCTGGCATTCAGTCAGTCACTGCATCATGAACTCGCCGAAATGGGCATCCACATCCAGGCTGTGCTACCGGGTGCAACGGCAACGCCGTTCTGGGATAACGGCGGCTTACCCCTCGAACAACTCGATAAGTCGATAGTGATGAGCGCTTATGACCTGGTGGATGCGGCGCTGGCGGGTTTTCTTAACGGGGAACTTGTCACCATCCCGTCATTGCATAACGACGCTTACTGGCAGGCGATGGAAAGCAGTCGCCAGGCCATGATTCCGCAACTGTCCAGTAATGTACCCGCCGACCGTTATCGCGTCGGCCTCACTCACTAACATTATATTTAGCCAACAGGAATAATCGTATGAAACTGACAGGCAACACTATTTTTATCACTGGCGGCACTTCGGGTATTGGCCGTGCGATGGCAGAAAAATTTCATCAACTGGGTAATCAGGTGATCATTTCGGGCCGTCGTAAGTCGCTTCTGGACACAGTTACCGCTGCCAACTCTGGGATGGACTCCGTGATGCTGGATGTTACCAGTGCCTCAAGTATTAAATCGGCGGCGCAAGAGGTTCTCTCTCGCTATCCGGCACTTAATGTGGTGATCAATAACGCTGGCATTATGCCATTCGATAACGCCTCTGCCGAACTGGATGACGACATGGCCACCACCTTACTGGATACCAACCTGTTGGGCACTGTTCGGGTTAGTTCAGCATTTGTTGAGCATCTGAAACAGCAACCGGATGCGGTATTGATCAATAACAGTTCGATTCTGGCCTTTTTACCCCTGGTGACCAATGCACTTTACTCAGCAACCAAAGCGGCGATTCACTCTTACACCCTGTCGCAGCGTTTTTTACTGCGCGATGCAGGTGTGACAGTTATCGAAATTTCACCGCCGTGGGTCGATACCGATTTGATCTACAAAAGCGGTGATTCCCGTGCGATGCCGGTAACCGATTTTATCCAGCAGACTTTTGACAAACTGGCGACAGATTCCATTGAAGCGATTGTTGATAGAGTGCTCCCTGCACGTGCGAATCCGGGTGCCAATGAACACGAGATGGTGAACGCGTTTAATCAGTCAATGATGGATAACCCTATTCCGGTTGCCTGACCAACTCGGGGGCAGGTAACTGCCCCATCCCTGGAGTCTATAATGCAAAATCACCTGCCAACATCTCAAAGGCGCGCGTTATGGGCGCTGAGCCTGGCGTATTTTATTCAGGCGACCGGTTCACTTTCCGTGGCTGGCAGCCTGGTCTCAATTTCTCAGGAGTGGGGGATCACCGATGGACAAAGCGCTCGTCTGCTCTCTATTTTCGGTCTGACATTTGCGCTGGGCGCGCCGCTGGCACAGGTTGTGTTCGGCAAGCTCATGCGCAGAACACAGGTGCTGGCAGGCATGCTGGTATTTGGACTGGGAGCCCTGATTTTTGCGATCGCTCCAGACTACAGGGTACTGGTGGCTTCGCGGATTGTAATGGGGCTGGGCGCCTCCCTGATCGGTCCGGTGCTGATTGCGCTTGGCGCAGAGTTAGTCGCCCCTAAAGAGCGTGGCAGCGCCATTGCCATGATCCTGTTGGGGGTGTCGATGGCCAGTATGGTTGGTATTCCGCTGGCGACATGGCTGGCCACGGTCTTGGGTGCGCGTATGTTATTCACGCTTATCGCGCTGCTGAGTGTCCTCACTGCGAGTGCCGTATTTCTGCTTGTACCAAACGTCGTCAAAGGTGTTGATATCCGCTTACGCCAGGTCGGCATGGTGCTCAAGGAGGGGAAATCACTGGCAGCCTTTCTGGTCGTCTTTTTTATCACCTCCGGTGTGTACGATATGTACGCCTTTATCTCGCCGATGATCCGCGATCGCTGGCAGGGTGATACTTCGGCCACCTCCATCGCTCTGGCGGTTATCGGTGTAGCGGGTATTATAGGTAATCTTTTTGTTGCTCGATCTGCGCGCCACTACAGCGCGGAACACTTACTGGTTGTCGGTCTGACGTTGCTGGTAGCGGATATGCTGCTCGTCATGGTACTACCTGCTCGGCTGTCATTGCTGTATCTCTTGCTGGTAGTGTGGGCCTTTTCCACTGACCTGTTATGGCCTACTCAACAGCGGCGTATTGTGGAGATCTCGACAGCGGAAACGCGTGGAATTTCGCTGGCATTAACCAGCGCTTTTATGTTCTGCGGCATTGGTTTTGGATCGGCGGTGGCATCATGGCTTTATCCACTGTCGGGCTTTTACGGAGTAATGATAAGCTCAGTACTGTTTCTGCTGCTGGCATTGGCCAGCCTGTGGACTTCTGAGCGGTTACGGGCCCGCTCCGCGGAGTATCAGACGGTCCGCCTGTCATAAAGGAGTTGCGATGCACCGTATAGGATTAATCATTGCCGATCATTTTCAAATGCTGGCGCTGTCTACGCTGACGGTATTTGAGTTTGCCAATCTGGTGGCTGATCGCCCATTTTACCAACCTCTGGTCTACTCCGAACACGGCGGAACCGTACGTTCTTCTTCGGGCATTGGCGTGGATTCGGCGAAGTTGAGCGCGGAAACGCAGGTTGATACCTGGCTAGTGGCAGGCGTCCTTTCACCCATGAAGGAACCCGCAAGCCCTGGTGTGGTTCATTTTCTGCAAACCACCGCCCGCCAGACACGCCGGATTGCCGGGATCTGTACCGGTGCATTTGTGCTGGCACAGGCCGGACTGCTGGAGCAAAAACGTGCCACCACGCACTGGGCGCACTCACAAAGTCTGGCCTCGCAACATCCCACTATTCAACTTGAAGATGATCGTATTTTTATCATTGATGACACTATCTGGACGTCAGCAGGTATGACCGCCGGGCTGGATATGGCGCTCGGTATGGTAGAGAAAGATCTCGGCGCAGACATTGCCCGTACGATAGCGCATCGTCTGGTTATGAATCAGCGTCGCTCCGGCGGCCAGACACAGCATTCGGAAATGCTTGCCCTGGCGCCTCGCTCAGATCGTCTGCAAACTGCGCTGGAGTATGCCCGCAAGAATCTGCACAAAACGCTGACGGTGGAAATTCTTGCTGATGCGGTGCATGTCAGCGCTCGCCAGCTCAGCCGCCTGTTTCGTCAGGAGACAGGCAAATCCCCGGCAAAAGCGATTGAAGGACTGCGGCTTGAAGCAGCGCGCTTAATGATTGAGCAAAGCCGTCTGTCACTAGATGCCATTGCCCGCGAGTCCGGTTTTCGCGACAGACGTCATATGCGTGAGGTGTTTATTCGCGGGTATGGCATTCCACCACAGTCGCTTCGTGCAGGGCGTTAAGCCATAAGGCGTGGTCCGTGAAAAAAGTGCTCTACTCACGTTTACGGTGCTGGGCAGGCGTAACCCCGTAGGTTTTTTTGAACGCTTTAGTGAAAGAAGACAGCGACAAAAAACCACACTGCTCTGCCACTCCCTCCATCATCAGGTTTCTCTCTTCTGAAAGTATTTTTGCCGCCAACATCATACGCAGCTGGTTAAGCCAGGCCTGCGGTGTCTGATGATAGCTGTTTGAAAAGTGACGGGCGAAGGTGGCACGGGATAGAAAACAGCGTTGTGCCATTAACTCCATCGTCCATGGTGATGCCGGATCGGCGATGACGGCCAATACGGCAGGAGCAAGACGTGTATCACTCAGCAACCGTAACACACCCGCAGGAGGCTCGCGCAGCGAGAGCAAAATACGCAGGATCAGCGCGAGCAGCGTATCCGCCAATCCCTTAACGATACTTGCACTGCCCGGCAAGCTGCCCAGACTTTCGCGAACCAGCATTACCAGCAGCGTTTCCAGCTCAGGACAATCGTGTCGTTCATCGGTACGGAGATGGATCAGTGTCGTTTCATCGGCAAAGATCCAGCGATAGCCCGGATCGAAATGAAACTCACCGCACAATACCTCGACCGCAGGCCCCGGCCCTTCCGTCCACACTTCAGTTACGATGCCATCATCGTTGACCTGAGCAGGAACAACCTGTCCCCAGTCCACAAGACTTTGCAATAAATGCGGCGATCCTTGCGGGAACAGAACGATATCGCCAGCGCGCACATCGAACGTCTTCCCTTCAACCACCAGCCGGGTTTCACCATGAAGAATGACATGCCAGGGCACAATACCGGCAACCTGCTGTGGGTGATCAGCATTCCAGCGCCCGGCAAAGCGGCAGTGAAGATTAACGCGGCATGTCGGCGCAAGTAAGGAAAGCAAGCGACTGAGATTGTCCACCCTAACTCCTGAGACGATAAGACAAATAATCGAGACGGTACGGACAGAATACCTGCCTCCAGCGCCTTATTATGTGCTCATCGCCGATACGGCGAAACCCCTAAACAGAAAGGAAAAAATGATGAGCCGATTAACTTCCGTACACCCCGAAAATGCGACTGGCCAGACTGCAGACCTCTTTAGTGCCATTAAACGGGCAATGGGTAAAGTCCCGAATGCCTACCAGACCATCGGGATCGCCCCCGACATTCTGGGTCAGGCATTGCAACATAACGTCACGCTGACTAAAAGCGAACTGAATAAACAGGAAATTGAAGCCGTTAACCTTGTGGTAAGTGAAGTGTCAGGGTGTGATTACTGCCTGGCAGCACATACATTGACCGGGAAAATGGCAGGTTACAGCGTTGAGCAAATTCAGGCATTACGCCGGGGAGAGTACCCGGAAGATCAACATATTGATGCACTGGTCAGGTTTGTGAAAACCCTGGTGACGACCCGCAACACCTTACCAGAAGAAACCGTCAGTCGTTTTCTGGCTGCAGGCTTTAGCGATCGACAGGTGGTTGAAGTCATCAGTGCGGTCAGTGCGATTCTGTTTACGAATATGATCAACCGTGTGAATGACACCGTGGTGGACTTTCCAAGAATAAATTAACCCGCATGTGGCAGAAGGATATCTCTTTCTGCCACAACAATTATGGTATGTGTGAATATAGCCTCAGACTTCGGTGAGAATTATATTCGAGTAACAATAAATTATCTCGTGATCTAAGAACAGTTGATTGTGATCTGCCAACGACTGTTTTTCGCTCTCAACAGACCTTCAGCGTCAGGTGTTTGCCTGCTGTGTGCCATTTGCGGACGTTCATAAGGTATGTAGTCATAATCCAGCGAAGCTATGCGGGATCATTTGCATTTGAATCTGATGCTGCTCGGAGGCCAATCAGGCTTGCTTGAGCTATTCTGATCCTGATTTTTCTTAAGTAAGGATACTTCTCATATGCAGGTTACTGAAAGCGGCATTCGTGATGTTGTACAAGGCGAAAATGTCAGGGTGATAATGCCAGTAAACATCTATAAATGTGAATTAGGCGACGATGTTTTTGTAGGACCATTTGTGGAGATACAAGGAGGATGTGTCATAGGCAGGGGAACCAAGATCCAGTCCCACACTTTCATCTGTGAAAACGTCATCTTAGGTGATGACTGCTTTATAGGACATGGCGTAACCTTTGCTAATGACCTTTTCAAAAGTGGCGGCCCTGATTCATCTGCTGAGAACTGGATTCATATTAGTTTAGGTAATGCCGTCACAGTTGGGAGCGGAGCAACAATTCTCACAACAGAAATTTGCAGTGGTGCAGTTATTGGTGCTGGTAGCGTGGTCATAAAGCCTATAAAAGCTAAAGGGATTTATGCGGGTAATCCTGCGAAGCTTTTAAGATTACTTTAGTTATTTTATCTCACTGTGCTTGGCGGGTTTCATACTGTTCCGAACACGTCTGTTCCTCGCTGTGAGTTCAACTGATGGACGCAACACACTTATTGAACCGTTCTGCGGGTGATTCATAGTCTAGCGTTTTTCTCGGTCTTTCGTTGAGCTGTCTGGCAACGCTGTTTAGTCTCTGCTGACTGTGAACCGATAAGTCAGTTCCCTTTGGAAAATATTGTCTGAGCAACCTGTTCGTATTTTCATTTGAGCCACGTTGCCAGGGAGATTGAGGATCACAGAAGTAAATCTGGATGTCTGTTGCTACAGTAAACCGGGTGTGGCTGGTCATTTCAGCTCCCCGATCCCAGGTTAATGTTTTATAAAGCTCAACAGGCAATTCCCGGGCTTGTCTGATGAGTGCAGATATAACCGTTATGGTCTTGTTGTCCCTGATTTTAGCCAACATAACAAAGCGGGAATGGCGTTCTACGAGGGTGACGATATAGGAGTTTTTCGAGCCCTGGATCAGATCACCTTCCCAGTGACCAGGTATGGCTCTGTCTGCGGCTTCCGGTGGCCTTTCGCTGATAGGTATCGCATTCGGAATTTTCCCTAATCCTTTCCCTTTAAGTGATGACGTTCGGGATCTACGAACCGCTCTTCCGCTTCTGAGGCATTGCTGTAGTTCTTTTTTTAATGCTCCCCGGGTTTGTATAAAAAGCGTTTTATAAATCGTTTCGTGTGACACATGCATTTCCTGATTATCCGGATAACAGCGTTTCAGCCAACCGGCGATTTGTTCCGGCGACCAGTCCTGATGCATCTTTTCTGCAATGAGTTTACACAATGTGGGGCTTTCAATTAGCTTGCAAGGTTTTGGTCTCAGAGCACTTTCCCACGCAGCTGTATCTGCTTTTGCTGCACGGTATTGTTTTGCACCTCCATGCCTCTTGATCTCGCGGCTAATCGTTGAGGGGGCTCTTGATAATTTATCAGCGATATCCCTGATGCTACGTCTTGCTACCAATCCTCTGGATATCTCCTCTCTTTCATCAAGTGAAAGAGCCAGCCGGTGCCGCTTTCGAACAGGAGGGCGATACCCACCAGTCTGGTGGATAGTCGGCATAATAGAAGAATGAAATCTGTCGAACATTCTGGCGATATCATGCAGGGAATCACCTTGCTTATACCTGTCCCAGATAATCGCCTTCTGCTCTGGCGTGTAGTTAATCCGAGTTCTTCGTTTCATGGCAACGTCCCCCCTTGATTAAGGATAGCGTTGCATCGACCCATTGAACTCACAGCTCAAAGCGGACCATTTACGCCCGCATGTGTGCTTCGTGCCAGAAGCGGACGTTTTCTTTGAGCCAGAACTGCCAAATTTCTATCAGTATCAAAACCATTAAACTGTGTGTGCCGCAAAGCGGTTTTCAGGTAATCCGGGACGGAGATCAGATTTAGCTTTGAGCAATGCACCGTCATATTCAGACAGCGCAGTGAGTCCCACTGTAGCCGTGGTGCAATAGAGACGGGTAAAACCCTCACCGGCGAGTGTCGGACAGGTGCTCTGGATTCCAGGTGACGTCAGAATAGCGTCTGTGGTCCCATCCGGGCGGTAACGGACAACACGGTTCCCCCCCCATTCAGCATTCCATAGATAGCCCATCTCATCCACGCAGGAGCCGTCAGGCGCGCCGCTGCCTTCGCTTTCGGCGAACACGTGCTGGTTCTGCAGCGAGGGGTAATCACAGCACATTATCCGACCCTGCATCGAGTCACAGTAATAGAGTGTGAAACCATCGGGGCTGAAACAGATGCTGTTCGGTATAGCGACATCGGGCAGTGCAAACGTCTCAACGGTCAGCGTTGCCGCGTTGAGTCGATGAAACTTACCGATGACTTTAACGGGATAACCGTCGTCCATCGTCCCGAAGACAAAATTACCGGCACGGTCACATCGTCCATCACCTATGCGGGTACCGGTGTCTCCCGGTGAAGCGACCACTGGGATAATTAACCCGCTGTTGAGATCGTAGAAAGCCAGCCTTGACGAGAATCCCATCAGCAGAATGTGACTTTGTTCAGTCAGTGCAAAGGAGCCAAGGCGTTCAGGCAGCGACCAGCGCATCACAGCATCATTGCCTTCTTCTATGGCGAGTAGTTCACTGGCTTCAATGTCAGTCCAGTAGAGCCTGCGGGTTCTTTCACACCACAGCGGGCACTCTCCGAGCGTATTCCTGACCTCAGCTGCAATTGAAAACATGATAATCCTCCGGATATAAAAGGTCGTATTGCACGATGGTAAAAGTGGATAACGCAGTTACTGCAGAAAACGTGCAGAGAGCCGATCGCCGAAAAGCATGACGGCAAGTCCGATCAGCATGACAACCATGCCCCCCAGCCGGAGTAACGAAACCGGACGCCGCACCGCGCCCAGCAAGCCAAAATGATCAATCATCTGCGAGGAAAGTAACTGTCCGACAATCGCCAGCCCGAGCAGAGCTGAAAACCCGATTTTCGGCGCAAGCACGACATAGCTGAACAGGGCACATGCGCCTATCATTCCGCCCGCCAGACTCCAGAGGGGTTGCGACGGGATCGCCGCCAGCGATGTCATCAACCCACCCCGCAGCAGCGCGTAAATCCCCAGACTGAACGCGCCCGCCGTAAATGAAAACAGCGCCGCAGTGACCGGGTCGCCGCCCAGTCCCTTTGCCAGCTGGCTGTTCAGGGTCGTCTGCAGGGTGATCCCCAGGCCTGCGGCAAAAGCGATTACGTAATAGATCATACCCATGCTTTTCATCCTGGTCAGTCGGCCTGCACCAGCGGCAGGAAGGTGTCAGCAAACATGTCAGGCTGGTAGCCAGAGGCTGCAAAAAGGTGCTCACGCGACTCATCAATCGCCGCACGTAGTCGCGCGCTGTCTACGCCCAGCACCTTACCGTTCTGTTTAACGATGCGTCCGCCGATCATGACGGTGTCGATGTTGCTGCGCTCGGCGGCATGAACCACCGTGCCAAAGGCATTGCCGGACGGGTAAAGATTGAGATCACTGACGCTAATCAGCACCAGGTCGGCTTGTTTGCCTGGCGTCAGGCTGCCGACTTTGTCCTGCAGCCCTGCACAGGCAGCGCCATCAAGAGTCGCGGCCTTAAGGAGTTGCGCCGCCGGAAGTGTTTTCAGCGCATATTCAGAATCGCAGCACTGCTGCTGATGCATGCCCATCACGCGCTGCAGGTAAAAGGCGACGCGCATCTCCATAAACATATCGGTGCTGTACGACGTTTCATTGTCTACGCTCAGGCCAGGGTTGATGCCATGACGCTGCGCGGCCTCAATGGCGAACATCCCGCTTTCGATGCCATAGTGCGAATCTGAGCGCGGGCAGACGTTCACCCGGACACCGGCCTCCCGCAGAATTTCCCATCCCCTGTCGGGCAGCGCCGTGCAGTGATTGAAAATATTGTCCGGACCCAGAAGCCCCTGCTGATGCAGCGACTCAAGTTCAGACCCCATCTCAGCGCCAAAGAACTCAGTGACAATCGACAGTCCCAGCCGGCGGGCTTCGGCCCACAACTCCGGCTCCAGCTGGGCCATGACGGCGAGAGAGACCAGGCTTTCAGGGTTGTCGGTGAAATACTTATCCTGCAGACGCTGCCAGTTTCCCGGCCAGTGCGCTTTATCCCATTCGCCAGCTACCGGTGCGCCGGAAGCATGAATGGCACGAATGCCGGTATCAAGCAGGGCCTCGACGGCGGCATCGGAATGCGCTGCGGTTCGGCTGTTGTGCGAGTTATCGATCATTGTGGTGATGCCCGCGTCAATAGCGCCCAGCGCCGTCAGCAGGTTGCCAACATAGATATCGGCAGGACGGTAATATTTAGCGAAGGAGAAATGCGTGGCGTTGCTGTAGTCGTCCAGGCAGGTGGCGTTTGGGTTAATTCGGCGCAGCTGTCCTTCCCATGCGTGACGATGAGAATCGACCATTCCCGGCATGGCGATCATGTTGGTGGCATCAATGACATGCGCACCCGGCACATCCAGGTTCTGGCCCACGGCGGTAATCGTTGAGCCGTTGATGAGAATATCGCCGTGCTCAATGTTACCGACGCTCCCATCCATGCTCAGTATCGTGGCGCCACGAATCAACGTAGCCTGTGAAGTACTATTCTGATTATTAACAATATTTCGGATGTATTTGGTCATTAAACCTGCCTCTTTCCTGATTTATGGGGAAACGATACACCACGTTATTAGCCTGAATAAGATGCTTAAAGCGTTTTCATAATTCATAATTCGCGAATAATCAGACTCACTTTTACCCAGGAGCAGGACGATGGATCGGATTCAGGCTATGCAGGTTTTTATAAGGGTTGCTGAAGCCGGAAGCTTTGTGCGCGCGGCAGAGACACTGTCACTGCCAGCTTCCACCGTCACCAGCACGATTAAAAATCTGGAGAAATACCTGCAGGTACGTCTGCTTAACCGGACAACAAGACGGGTCAGCCTCACACCTGAAGGACTGCAGTATCTGGTGCAGTGCCGGGAGATCCTGTCGCTAATTGAACTTAGTGAATCCAGCCTGAGTGATTCCGTCAGGCGACCCCAGGGACGGCTGCGGGTTGATATGCCAGGGGGTATCGCCCACTTCGTCGTCATGCCCAATCTGAAAGAATTTTACCGGCTCTATCCGGATATTTATCTGATGATTGGCGTCAGCGACCGGCAGGTTGATCTTGTTCAGGAAGGTGTGGATTGCGTCATCAGAACCGGGGAATTAACCGACTCCACGCTGGTTGCCCGTCCCCTTGGCCGGTTTCGTTGGGTGACCTGTGCCTCGCCGGACTATCTTAGGGAGTACGGTATCCCTGAGACGCCTGAAGCGTTGTCACAGCATCGGGCAATCCATTACTTTTCCGGTTCGGGAAGACGGACCAATGAACTGCGTTTTACGCGTGGCACTGAGATGCTTTCAGTTCCGGTAGAAGGAGACGCAGCCGTTAACGAAACGGGACTCTATATCAGACTGTGTCTTGAGGGTTTTGGGCTGGCGCAGCTTGCTGAGAATGTGATTTCGGAGAATCTGCAGCAAGGCAAGCTGGTCGAGGTTCTGGCGGACTGGCAGCCACCTTCAGTGCCGGTGACGATGCTCTATCCGCATCAGCGTTTTCTCTCTCCCGCAGTGCGTGCTTTTGCTGACTGGGTCGCCGGGCTTTTTAACGATGGCGCAGGTCAAAAACGGTCTTCTCTGTAAAAGGTTGCCTTAAGTAGCAGGGATATTTATGGGAACGATAATGGAGAGTATCCGCAGCAGGAGAACAGAGCGCTCTCCTGCTGTGTCGGCAAATTCAGCCCGGCTGCTGTGCCGGTTCCAGGTGTGCATTTCGTCCGGCCGCCATTCCGGTGCAGGCACCAGCGACCGCGATTGCTGCGGTCATCAGTAATGGCAATGTCCAGCCTCCGGACAACTCCTGTACTTTGCCCAGCAGCAGCGGACCCATCGCCGCCATCAGATAACCGACGCTCTGCGCCATGCCTGACAGCGCGGCAGCGTCACCGGCATTTTTGGTACGTAGCCCGATGAAGGTCAGGCCCAGCATCATACTGGCACCCGAGCCGAAGCCGAGAAGAGCAGCCCACAGCATCGCCAGATTCGGCAGGTACATGATGCCGATAAAGGACGCAGCGGTTAACAGGCTGACGCCGGCAGCGGCTGCTTTCTGATCGTTGAGGCGACGCAGCGTGGCGGCCAGAATCAGGCCGGGAATGGCGGTGGTCAGCTGAAGAATGCCGTGTACTTCACCGGCCTGGGCTGAGGAGAGTCCACTGTCCGTTAGAATGGCGGGCAGCCAGCCGACAGCAACATAAAACGGCATCGCATTCAGGCCCATAAACAAGGTGACCTGCCATGCCAGAGGCGAGCGCCAGACCGCGACGGTCGCCGTTGTTTTCTCACCCGCTGCTGGCAACTGATGCTTCATCTTTAACTGGGGCAACCATAAAAGCAACGCAAGCAGCGGTGCAATAACCAACATGGCTAACGCGATGTTCCAGCCCCAGTTCTGCGTCAGAGGAATGACAACGGCTGAACCAATAGCACCAGCCGCGCCCATGGTGATGGAATATGCCCCCGTCACGGAAGCCACGTTGCCAGAAAAGTCGCGTTTGATAAGGCCAGGCAACAGGACATTGCCGAGGGCAATCCCGATACCTATCAATATGGTTCCGCCATAAAGCGCCCAGACACTGCCTGTGGAGCGAAGCAGGATGCCAGCTGAAATCACGGCCAGGGCACCAAAAAGGGTGCGTTCAAGACCGTACTTGTGTGAGATGGATGCGCTCAGCGGTGAAAAGGCGGCAAATGCCAGTAAAGGCAGCGAGTTAAGCAACCCAACGGCAGTAATACTTAGCCCAAAATCATGGCGAATAGACTCTAAAACGGGTGCGATCGCGGTAAAAGGAACACGCAGGTTGATAGCTATAAAAAGGATGCCGGTCACAAGTATGATTGAAGACCACTTGTTCGTAGTGTGGGACATAAATTTTGCTTTCTCTGGTAAAAAGAAAGACTTTAAAGGACGCATGAGTTACAGAATATAGATAACCTGACAACATATAACTAAATCATGCCACTTAATAAAAAACCGGTGACCTCACCGGATGAGTTTAATTCCGATGCTTTCAGTCAGGCTGCTATCGCGCTGCATGTATCATCGTCAGGCGAGTATGCAGGTCAGAGTCCGCACGCTCACCGTAAGGGACAACTTATTATCTCTTTGCGCGGTGCAGTGAGCTGTGAGGTTGAGGATGCGCTGTGGCTTGTTCCACCCGGACATGCTGTCTGGGTTCCGGGTGAAATCCCCCACAGTTGCCGGGTCACGAAGAATGCAGATACCTGCTTTCTGTTTATCGAACCCGGCGCGGCAGCGATGCCGGAAATCTGTTGTACCCTGGCGATTACTTCTCTGGTCCGCGAGCTTGTTCTGTATCTGGCAGAACAGGGACAGGCTTATTCTCCTGACAGTAAAACTGCCAGGCTCGCAGCGGTGCTGCTGGAGCATATTCCGGATGTGCCGGTTGAAGCGCTCCATCTTCCCGTATCCGATCATCCTAAAATCCGGAATATGGCGGAGGCACTTTTTAATGAGCCTGATGATCGGCGAACGTTAAAGCAGTGGGCTGCACATCTGGTCACCAGCGAACGATCGCTGGCCAGGCTGATAAAAGAGGCGACAGGAATGAGCTTTGGTCGCTGGCGTCAGCAACTGCATTTGATGATTGCCCTGAGCCATCTGGCTGAAGGTCAGTCCGTGCAGCGCGTAGCCGGAACGCTGGGATATGATTCGGTCAGCGCATTTATTACGATGTTCAGAAAAGCGCTGGGTAAATCACCGACGCAATATTTTTCGTCTCTAAACTAATGCAAAACAACACAAACCGAATTTTTATAAAGAACCCCAGCGTCCGCTGTTCACTCACAACGGACCTTTCCTAAACTTAGGTCCGTTGTGAGCAAACAGCGGAAGTTGCTATGAGCAGTCGGTGTTCATTAACAGCGAAAAAGTCACGAGTAGCAATAACCATATAGGTTTACCGACGGTACCGGCGTACTCATTTCTCCCGCTTCAGGGCAAAGACAATCTGCTCTTCGGTGAATCGTGACTTTTTCATCGGCACCACCTCCGTTCAGGGGAGTGTTTATCATGCCGGAATTCTGTTTCTGAATGGAACAGGATTTTGGGGTAGGGTCACTGCTTATGTGGCCAAAATCGGTATTCCACTACACTTTATAGAATTTATATCAATAGGTAAGATAAAATGAAGGTTAATTGGAGTTTCATTCGGTTACACAGACTCACCGTTCAGTTCATGATGTACTCAGAAATTATCACTGTCAGAGTTCATGAAAAAAATACAGGTAAGGGATTATCAGATGCCGTCTCTATACACACTCAATGACCTACTCGGGTTGCTTGTTTTTTCCCGGAAATATCACTTTCTCCACAATGATCTGGACCGCCTGTTCATTGCATGGGCTGAAGACCAAATCACCGAAGGAAATGATTCAGAGACTCTTTTAATTCTCGCTTCACTGGGGCTTGATAACCAACCTGAGCGGACCGAGGTTGAATTATTTATCTCACGGTACATGGCAGAGCAGCGGATAGATCTGCCACCGCTAAAAACAGCAGCATTGGTCTGGATTAAGCTGTTTGTGCGTCAACTTTCCCAGTTTGCGTCCATCCATGATGCAGAACAGAAAATGTATTTTCTGGTGTGTCATTGGCTTGAACCTGACGTAAAGATTTTCGCTGCGGTCGTCGATACCCTGAAATCGCTATACTGGCATCTCTTTGATGAATGGGGGGGACCAGGCACAAGCGAAGCAGCAAGGATGGATGAGTCAGAATTCTTTGAGCTGATTAATCGTGCGATACTGCCCTATTCCCGTAAAATTGAGGACCCAGATTGGCTGGATCTGCTTGTTCGGTAATTTTTCCCAGCATCCTGAAAGATGCATTTTCTGTGTGCATAATTCCATCAGATTTGACTTCCCTTTCGCATTTTACTTGAGTATATCCAGCAAGAATATCATCGTTCACCCGAGGAACCTTGGCATAAGATCGAACGTGATTTAACAGCCGCTCTGTGCCAGAAGCAGACGTCGATAAAGTCTCAATCAACTAAGCTTTTGGATTGGTTAAACCTCGCGTTTTTCCGCCCATTTCAGCATTGCATCGAGAGCAGGGCACAGCGCTTGCCCCCATTCAGTGAGTCGATATTCCACTTTCGGCGGCACCTGGGGATACACCGTCCGTGACACGATCCCGTCGGCTTCCAGCTGTCTCAGTTGCTGCGCCAGCATCTTCTGCGAAATGCCGGGGATCAGTTTTTCAAAATCTGAATAGCGCTGTATCTTCCCGTCAAAAAGATGAAAAAGAATGATCAATTTCCAGCGACCTTCCAGCAGGCGCAGGACATGTTCCACACCTGTGGCGGCAGATTCCGGGTTATATAACTTACTCATAATTCAGTAACTCACTTTTTCGTGCGTACTTGTCAATTTCACAGTCTATGTTGAATATAACAGTACTGTAAATAACGGGAGTACTGAGCCATGTCATTCACATTACCGCACGCTATTTCTACCTATTTCTCTATCAGCAATGGCGCAGATATCGCCAGAGTTAAGGATTGTTTTACCGTCGATGCCGTCGTAACCGACGAAAATAAAACCTATCAGGGCCACGTAGCGATCGGGGCATGGCAACGTGCCGCGCAGGCCACGTTTGACTACGGCGTTGAGCCCATTAAGGTTCTTAACGAAGGCGACCGGGTGACGGTCACCTCGAACGTCGTCGGTAACTTTCCCGGTAGCCCGGTAAAGCTTAATCATTCTTTCGGCCTGATCGGCGACAAGATCAACACCCTGGAGATTCTCTAATGTCATTGGATCTTGATTTCCAGGGTAAACGCGTGCTGGTTACTGCGGGTACCAAAGGCGTCGGTAAAGCGGTGGTCGGGCTGTTAAAACAGCAGGGTGCCAGGGTGTTAACAACCGCGCGCCACGCGCCCACGGAATGTATTGCAGACGTCTTTGTGGCGTCGGACCTGACCACGGTCAAAGGGTGTGCCTCAGTAGCGGAGGCCGTTCAGGCACGCCTGGGAGGAGTCGACATCATCATCCATGTGGCGGGTGGTTCTACCTCACCCGGAGGTGGATTTGCGGCGTTGGGCGAAGAGGAGTGGCAACAGGAACTCAATCTTAATCTGTTGCCCGCGGTACGTTTAGATCGTGCGCTGTTGCCAGGGATGCTGGTGCAGGGAGGCGGGGTGATCATTCACGTCACCTCTATCCAGCGTGAACTGCCGTTGCCGGAATCCACCACCGGCTACGCGGCAGCGAAAGCGGCGCTGTCAGCGTACAGCAAAAGCTTGTCGAAAGAGGTATCGCCGAAGGGAGTTCGGGTGATTCGCGTCGCACCCGGCTGGATCGAAACCGAAGCTTCGGTGGCAATGGCGGAACGACTGGCGCAGCAGGCTGGAACGGATTACGAAGGCGGTAAGCAGATCATCATGAAGGCACTCGGGGGTATTCCGCTGGGGCGCCCTTCAAAACCCATTGAGGTGGCTAATCTCATTGCCTTCCTCGCGTCATCTTATGCTGCCGCCATCACCGGCACTGAATATGTGATAGATGGCGGCACCATCCCGACTGTATAGACAAGTATCTTAATCGGCTCATGCTGGTAGCGAATGATAGGCTTGCGCCCTCCGGGATAAAGGAGCCAGAACCAGGAACTCAACTCAAAGCCACGTAAGTGGCTTTTCTATGAAGTCTTAAACGAGACTGCTGGGTGATACCATGCTCCCATTCTCTTCTTCTCTAATGTCCGCTCCTCGCTCACAGCGGACAGATTCATCATTCTGGTGACCTGAATATACGCAAGCTGGTTAAAAGAATTTAAAAATGTCCAATCAGATGATCCAGGAATGCCCGAACAGCAGGATTCGAGCGCCGACTTTCATGCCATAGTGCAGAAATATTATGCCGCTCTACGGTAAAATCCGTCAGCAGGGGAACTAATTTTTCATTCTTTACCCACGAATCAGCCATAAAGCTCGTCGCCATTCCTATCCCCGCACCGGCAACAATTGACGCCAGCACGACCTCACTTGCATCAACAACGACATTTGATGATGGCAAAATTTCAATCTCTCGCCCCCCAACCTGGAATGGCCAGCGAAAAAGCTGCCCGGTGTTCTGGTAACGAAGATTGACCGTTTTATGCCCCATAAGGTCATTCGGGTGTTTTGGGGGGGCGCATTGTGCCAGATATTCCGGAGAAGCATAACAACCCATCCTATAGGATGAGAGGCGACGCGAAAGGAGATTTGAATCCGCAAGGTCGCCCAGACGGACAGCAATATCAATATTCTCATCAACGAGACTTAACACGCGATCGCTCAACCGTAGATCAATTTTCACATTGGGGTATATCGTGCAGAACTGTGGAATGACAGGGGCAATCATATGCAGACCGATCGGATACGATGCGGAAATTCGTAATGTACCTGCTGGCTCCGCGCGTTTTCGTTTTGCTAACTGCTCAATGTCCTCAGCAACCTGCAGCAATTGTAAAACGCGCTCGTGAAGCTCGCGGCCTTCCGCAGTCAAAACCAATGAACGCGTGGTCCGTGCAAATAAAGTGACGCCCAGATGATTTTCCAGCCGCTGAATGCTCTTACTGATTGCCGAAGGTGAGACTGTCAGCGAACGGGCAGCGGCAGTATAGCTACCGAGCGCGCCTGCGCGAGCGAATGCAATAAGACCCGTGAGTCTTTCAAAACCTATTTGTTCCTTCATGGCACATTTAAAGCGAAATCCAGCCTGATTATCAATCTTAGAGAGTAGTTATATCATTTGTCACCTAAGTCCTTTTTGAGTGAGGTTATGATGACTGACGTAATGAAAGCAGTACAACTGCATGCCTTTGGCGGACCAGAGAATCTGTTGTATGAAGACGCGGCACGACCCTTTGTGGGAAGCGACGAAGTACTTGTTCAAGTGCATGCAGCCAGCCTTAATCCGCCTGACTGGTATCTGAGGGACGGTTATCGGGCGCTTCCGCCTGAATGGTGGCCAAACCCAACATTCCCGCTCATCCTGGGAACTGATGTATCCGGAGTCGTTGCAGCGGTCGGAAATAACGTCTCTGGGTTCAGCCCAGGAGATGAGGTCTATTCAATGGTGCGTTTTCCGGAAGGGATAATGAATGGCAGCGGTGCCTATGCAGACTATGTAAGTATTCCTTCATCAGAGCTGGCGTTAAAACCTCAGGGGATCACCCATGTTGAGGCTGCGGGTGCGCCGATGTCGCTTCTTACGGCCTGGCAATTCCTTGTTGAACTGGGTCACGACGCACCAAATCCATTCCAGCCATTTCAGCATACAGCGGTTCCATTGGACGGCCGGACAGTGTTGGTAAATGGTGCCGGTGGAGGCGTGGGGCATCTTGCCGTACAGATAGCGAAGTGGAAAGGGGCGCGTGTCATTGCCGTAGCCTCGTCCCGACATGAGAAACTTTTACGCAGCCTGGGTGCGGATGAATTCATCGATTACACCCTTACAGCAGCCGAGACTGTAGTAAACAATGTCGATCTCGTGCTGGATGCTGTGGGGGGTTCAAACATGGAGCGCTTCCTGAGCTGTATAAAAAAGGGCGGCGCATTATTTCTTGTTAATCCTATGGGATTTTGCGGCCAGAATGAGGCCAATAAAAAGAATATTACCGTGTCATCAACGCAAGTACGATCAAGTGGTGCGCAACTCGTTGAAGCTGGTAATCTTCTGGAAAAAGGAATTATCAGGGTGGTTATTGATAGCACCTATCCCTTAGCCAGGGCAGCAGATGCGCATAAGCGTGCTGCGTCAGGAAGTACTCAGGGCAAGATTGTGCTCACGAATTTTTGATTCTCACTACTCCAGACTGTGATTCATTGAGGTTAGGTGAATCACAGTAAAATGAAGGTAATATGCTAATTATTCTAGGTTATGTTCACGTCGAGCCTTCTGTGTTGCGGCAATTTAAGGACGATATGAAGTTACTGGCTAACTCAGTGCGGGCGCGCGAAGGAAACATTTCGTACGATGTCGCCGTACAGGATTGTCTTGCAGGGAAACTGCTGATATCTGAGCGTTGGGAAAACCAGATTGCACTGAGTGCCCACCTTGAATCTGCCGAAACTGTAGCGTTTATTGATCGATGGCAGAATTCCATGAAAGGAGAGATTCTAAAGTATGACGTATTCAATGAAAGGGGGGCTTATGGAATTATAATTAGACGCTATGACCTGTCCTCGTTAATTTGAACACGGCAATGTTAGTAATGCCTCTTAAACATTGAGAACAACTGTGAACTTCCGCTTTTCGCTCATGAGGGACAATCATACTTAAATCTCCCACATTGCAGGAGGTTTGAGCATGAACACGTCACCGTGGAACAAAGACCGTATCATCGGACAAAAAAGACCGCTTCAGATATCTCATATCTGGGGGATTCGAATTAGACTTGAACTGGAAGGTAAAACGCGCGATTTAGCCCTGTTCAACATGGCCTTAGACAGTAAACTCAGGGGCTGTGATCTGGTAAAACTCAAAGTATCAGATGTTGCATATAGCAGTTCTGTTTCGAGCAGAGCAACGGTGTTACAACAGAAAACCGGTAGCCCCGTCCAATTTGAGATAACCAAAGGGACAAGAGAAGCAGTTGCAGCGCTAATAAAGCTGGGTAATCTGCACAGTAAAGACTACTTGTTCCAATCTAGGGTCGGTTCTTGCCAACACATTTCAACCCGGCAATACAACCGTATTTTTCATGGATGGGTAGGAAAGCTTGGTCTAGAAGATTCGCTGTACAGCACACACTCCATGAGAAGAACAAAACCTTACCTGATATACAAGAAGACCAAGAATCTCCAGGTCATCCAACTTCTGTTAGGTCATAAGAAACTGGAAAGCACAGTGCGATATCTGGGCATTGAAGTCGATGATGCGTTAGAGATCTCTGAGTCGATTGAAGTCTAAGGTTGTCAGGGCTGCAACAGCAGCCCTGTGCCAGAAGCGGACGTTGTATCTTTGCACGCTGCGATAACTTTTTGATAATTTTGCAAACGCATTAAAAAGACAATTATCAGAGTGGCCTCTTAAGTGTTCTTATGCAGATTGCGGTAGCCTCCTGGCGTTCTTCCGGTATGACGTTTGAATGCCAGCGAAAAAGAGGGAACAGATTTATATCCGGTTAATCTTGCTATCTCACTAATACTTAAGTGATGTTTCCTGAGTTCAGCGCATGCCAGCTCCATTCGCCATGACGTCAGATAATTCCCGGGCGTTGAACCGGTAAGCTGGTGAAACCGACTAGCGAACGCACTGCGGGACATGGCTGATTTAGCAGACAGACTTGCCAGCGTCCAGTCTGCAGATGGAGAAGAATGTATCAGTGACAGTGCGGTTCCTATTTTCCTGTCACCGAGCGCTTTCAGCCAGGATGTCCCTTTCTGATTACCCTCTAAGTATTCCCTCAGCATCTGCACCAGAACAAGTATTGCCATGCTACTGGCCACAATGTCGTGTCCGGGACGAAGCGCTGATGTTTCATGCGAAAGCAAAGTGATAAGGGCGGTGAGTGCAGGAGAAGAACTTTCCTCTCGTCGTGAAACCAGAACCGGAGGCAGATGTTTTAAAAGCAGCGGGCTGGAAGCCTCCTCAAATACGAATCTTCCCCCAATCCCCTCACTGATAAGTTCTCCCTGGCCGTAGCGGACCACGCCATCCGCTTCACGGTGAGAAGAGAATATCTGCCGTCCGTCACTCACCATCAATGCCGGACTTGAGCCACAGCAGTAAGCGTCACCCGAGGTCAGAAGATAGAAGTCCCCTTTTTCAAGCAGCAGAGGCTGCATTCCGACCATCCAGAGCCAGAAGTTCCCCTCAAGCACAGTGCCGAACTTAATGTGTTTATAAGAGGGAAACCGCATTGCCCAGGGGCCACGTGCTTCCATACGGGCCGTAAGAATGGCCTCTACCTTCAGGAGTGAAAGAATATCAGACAGCGGATCCATAACATCCTGGACGAATGAATAATAAAAAAGGGATTTCTATAATAAAAGAAAGCTTTTATCTGCGTCATTATCATTTGGAGCTTAACGGAGAAAACCAAATGAAATACGCAGAACTGGGTAAAACAGGGGTTTATGTTTCACGCATTTGTCTCGGGACGATGACATTTGGCGGGGCGGATAATGCCGCCGGTAATGCCATCGGCCGTCTGACGGGCAAAGAGGCGGATATTATCGTTGGTGAGGCGCTGGACGCCGGCATCAATTTTATTGATACCGCCGATGTCTATGGTTCGGGGGGCTCTGAAAGCGTGCTGGGCGAAGTGCTGGCGCAGCGCCGCGGTCAGGTTTTCCTTGCAACAAAAGCGCACAGCAGAATGAATGCGGGCCCAAATGATGCAGGCCAGTCGCGCTATCACTTGATGCAGGCGCTTGAAGCCAGCCTGCGGCGGCTTAAAACCGATCACATTGACTTATATCAGGTTCACAACTTTGATGCTGCAACGCCGCCTGAAGAGGTTTTACGGACACTGGATGATATGGTGCGACAGGGTAAGGTCAGGTATATCGGCTGTTCGAATTATGCGGGCTGGCAGCTTGCCAAAGCCCTGGGTGTCTCGGCTGAACATAAGCTTGAGAAATTTGTCAGCGTACAGTCTTTTTATTCGCTGGCCTGCCGCGACATTGAGCATGAACTCCTGCCGGCAATCAAGGACAGCCACAGCGGACTTCTGTGCTGGAGTCCACTGGCAGGCGGGCTGCTTTCAGGCAAGTTTGATCGCAGCGGCAATCATGACGCTTCGGGCAGGCGCGCGAAGATCGAATTTCCACCCGTCGACAAGAACCAGGCATGGGATATCGTGGATGTGCTCAGAGCAGTTTCTGAAAAACACAACACCACACCAGCCTGCATTGCGCTCGCCTGGCTGCTTTCGTCACCGCAGGTGACCAGCGTTATAGCGGGCGTGCGTAATGTGGAGCAACTCAGGGGCAACCTCTGCGCACTGTCTGTTGAGCTCAGTGAAGAAGAAAAAGGAATGCTCGATGAGGTCAGTCATCCAGGGATTCGTTATCCGGGCTGGATACAGTCATATAATGCCGCGAGTCGTTTCCCTGCGGGCTTTACCGATACCGGACCCAGTTGGGTGCTGGGCGAGTCACCCGTCTGAAATAAAATATATATGGGATGTCCGGTTCGTATTTAGGCCGAAAAGGGCTGGTACAAAATAAATGCCAGTAGAAGCTGAATATCTCAGTGTCAAAGATCCGCTGCTCGCTCATAGCAGTCTGTCCGCACCTTCGGGCAGCTTTGTTACATGAGCGGAAGTTGAAGGACTTATGGTAAAACGGTTGTATTAGGGAGGGTGAGCCTGACAGATTGCTATTCAACACGTATCACATCAGGATGACGCTCTGTTGCTGCTTCATGGAAAATATCGCCCAGACAGCCAATGATCTCGTCTTCTGCCATACTGTCCGGAATAGTAATATTGTAAAGTCGGGAAAGTTTTCGCTCTGTCAGGTCTGCGCGAAATATCAGCAGCGATCATCTTCGCGCTTGATCCCAATGTGTCGTCCCAATACGTTGTAAATCAACATTATTGTTTGTGCCATTCGGCATAGGTCAGTGTAAACAGCATGCTGGCTGGAGCATTTTCCACATCATGAATGTCACGTACATACCTTAGTCCGGCATTCGTTAGGACTTTCTGTGACGCCAGGTGATTTGCTCTTACTGTGGCAGATATATCAGGCAGTTTGAGTTCATTAAACCCATAGCTGACCGCATAGTTAGCAAACTCTGTCGCCAGGCCTTTTCCCCATGACTCAGTGGAGAAACGATATCCCAAGTTATTGATAGAAATATCGGCATAACTGCGGATGTTTAGCCCGCCAAAACCGATAATCCTTTCAGGATTATCTTTTAACGAGATAGCCCAGTTTCCGAAACCGTAATCTTCCCAGTGTTTAAGCCATCGAGCCAAGACATCACGAGCATAATCAATATCAGGATACGGTCCTACAGGATTAAACGTATTTGTGGCAGGGTCGCCATAAATTCTGAAAAGGTCATCTCCGTCTGAGTTGATTACAGGGCGAAGATGCAGTCGAGAGGTAGTTATCGGCAAAATGTCTCCTGAGTTTTTGATTCATTCAATGAGTTATATTGCTGTTTTTATAACCAAAATCCTTCAGATTCACAACAGGGATGTTATGTTTAAAATGATGAAAATATTTAGTAGTCCTCAGTAAACATCTGCTGTTCGCTCGTAGCTGCCCTACGTCCTTGGAAGGGGCAGTTTTGTGCCAGAAGCGGAAGTTGTTAACATATAGTGCATTAATCAACAGGGAGCAGGTCAGTCCGTAAACCTGCTTGTTTTATGGGAAAACGGACTAGATGATTTACGGACGAGTTAGCGGACTTTTTGAGTAAATAGTGATGGCATTGATCGGATACGCACGGGTTTCAACAAACAATCAGCATATCGATTTGCAAAATGACGCTCTGCGGTCGGCTGGTTGTGAAAGAATTTTTGATGATGTCATCAGTGGTTCGGAAAACGAACGTCCTGGGCTGGATGCAGCGTTGGCCTATTTACGGGAAGGAGACATTCTTGTCGTGTGGAAACTGGACCGTTTAGGCCGTTCTATTGCACACCTGGTCAATACGGTGCAAGAACTGTCTGGTCGCGGCGTTGGCCTAAAAGTGCTAACAGGGCAGGGGGCGGCCATCGATACCACGACAGCTCCGGGCAAGCTGGTTTTTGGGATATTTGCAGCACTGGCAGAATTTGAGCGAGACCTGATTCGTGAACGAACCAAGGCGGGGCTTTCTGCTGCAGCGGCCAGGGGACGAAAGGGCGGACGTAAACCAGTAGTCACTGATGAAGGTTTGCAGAAGGCGCAGAGTTTATTGGCTCAAGGATTGAGTGTCCAGGAGGCAGCCGGAAGACTGAAAATTGGTAAGACAGCTCTTTATTTGCGGGGATAACAGCCCAATGGGATGGTTCTTCAGAAGCCTGAAAACAGAGTGGGTGCCGGAAAATGGGTACGTAAATTTTAGCGAAGCCAGCACATCGATAACGAATTACATCACGGGATATTACAACCAGCTCAGACCTCATCAATATAACGGTGGTTTGACGCCAAATGAATCAGAGCGATTGTTCTGGAAAAACTCTAAAGACGTGGCCAGTTTTTGTTGACCACTTCAAACCCGTTATAAAGAGACGGCTCGGGTGGTGAACAATTAACTCTGAGAGTCCGTAATGAAATATGTTAAAGGATAACTGTGGCTATCCTTTACTCCTTTATTGGCTAACCCATTTTTCTTTGCCTGCTCTGCGCTATAAATAACGCGTCCTGACTCAGAAGCTGTTATTTTTTCTAATTCAGCCGCAGTAAGATTTGTGCAAGATGCGTAGACGTTTCGGAACAATGCATTGTAACTGTCATCTTCCTCCAAGATCCTTCTTGCCTGATCAGGTTTCATATAGTCTACTTTTTCATAACCCGATGCGGCGGGATGCAACATAAATTTCGCCATGGGCATGGTATAGCGGTCACTCGATGCGCAGTAAATCATCGTCGCTGCTGACCCTGTCATAGAAGCGTTAATAATACTCAACTTTTGTTGAGTTTTTCGAAGAGCCTCGTATGCCACGTATCCTGCATCCATATCTCCACCGTCACTGTTAAGGTAAAGGTCAATGTTCTTTACGTTGCGATAGTTTGATTGGACATCCGCAAGCGAGGACATCAACCAGGTCACCGTTTGATTATTTACTGAGCCGTTAAAGTAAACCCCGACCTCGTTAACTTCACCGTTTGTTACCGTATCACCTCGGATAGAAACGACATTTGCCTTCACACCTGTAGAGACAATAACCGCAATGAATGCCACTAATATTTGTTTCATTTTTTTGAGCTTCTTAGTTAAATGGGTATTCTCAACGGATACCCGTTAGGTTGAAAACCAATAAATTATACCTGACTTTTTTTATAAAACTATTTACTGGGCTATTTGTTAAGAACTATTACCCTGTCTGCCGAAGCTATCGTCGTCTCTCGGTGAGCAATGATAACCTTTGTGATGTCGAGTGCTTTGATCGCGTGATTCACCATCGCCTCACTTTCCTTGTCCAGCGCGCTGGTAGCCTCATCTAAGAACAAGACTGAAGGTTTCTTGTAAATCGCCCGTGCAAGGAACAGTCGCTGTTTTTGCCCCCCTGACAACCCTTCTCCCAATTCACCGATCAGGGTTTCATACCCCATGGGCATTTGCTTGATGACCTCATGCAGGTAGCTGGCCCGGGCACATTCCTGCATCCAGGTTTCATCCACTTCGTCTGCAAAGCCGCAAATATTCTCCCGGATGGAGCCGGAGAACAGCTTGTCATCCTGCATTACGCAGGCGATCATTTTGTGGTAGTTATTGATACCCAGTTGTTGAATATCAATACCGTTCACCTCAACCCTGCCATTATCAGGATAAAACAGTCCACACAATACCTTCATCAAGGTGGTCTTTCCTGAGCCTGACGGTCCAACAATAGCCACACTTTCTCCTGGCGCGATAGTGACGTCCAACCCGTTGAAAATGGGCGGAGACTGGCTGTCGTAACGATAACTCAACGCATAGGTTGCCAGCGACACCGGTTGTAAACGCGCCTCATAAGGGAGGTCCGGCTTACGGTTTTCCTGCGGATGTAGGGCGATATCGGCAATACGTTCGTTGTGCAGACTCATCATGCGCAATTGCAGCAGGAAGTTGGTCAATGAACCAATTCTGTCAGAGAACTGTCCGCGAAAAGCGCCGAACGCAACGAACATACCGATAGTCATCTGGTTGTCTATTACCAGGCTGGTACCCAGCCACAGGATCACAACCTGATCACAGGCTGAGACAAGGGTGTTGATGCCGCCAAACAGCATGTCCATCTTAGTCACCCGGATCCCGGTATTGATGGTATCGATTTCGAGGTTGAGCCAATGGGCACTGCGTCTTTCTGCTATCCCCTGCATTTTGACTGTGGCGATCCCGTACAGGGTTTCCATAAAATAGGAACCGGAGCGGGCATTTCTTACTAAAGACTCCTCTGACAGTTGCCTGTAATAACCGTAGGTCAGTAGCCTAAGGAGTACATATAGGGCTGTGAAGGCCATAACTATCCAGGTTAACCAGCCTCCGTACAAAATCATCATCACGAACACGCCGACCACCATGATAATGTCCATAATCGCACCGACAATACTGGCCGTGAAGGTGCTGCGCAATGTATCCAGCGAGCCGAAGCGCGACTGGATATCCCCCAGTTTACGGCGTTCAAAATACCCCAGGGGCAGTCGCAATAGATGATTGAACAACCCGGATTGCCACTGGACGTTGATGAGGGTAGCCATGACCAATGAGGACCAGGAACGCACCATGCTGACTGCCGCCCGCAGCAGAATAAAGAACAACAACCCCGCGCAAATTAAGGTCAGCAAACCGCGATCGCCGGCAGGGATCGCATGATCCATCACCAGTTGTGTACCAACCGGCATCACAAGGTTGATGGTTTCAATCACCACTGACAGACAAAAAATCTTGCCTAGCGTCCCTTTGAGGCCGTGTACGCTCCCCATAAGCGTGCTAAGACTGAGCCGGTTTTGCACGGTGTCTGCTTTGAATGCAGCGCCTGGCCAGGCCTCGAGTGCCACGCCGGTGAAACTGTGCGACACCTCTGCCATGTTGATGGTCCTTCTGCCCCTGGCCGGGTCATGTATGACCACGTGATTACGCCTGACGCCCACCAGAACGACAAAATGGTTAAACTCCCAGTGCAGTATGCACGGCACTTTTAGCGCACTGAGATCTTCAATATCCAGTGACAGGGGACGTGAGGACAAACCGAGTTGTTCGGCGATACCGGTTAATCCGGACAACGTGGTACCACGCGCCGAGAGGTTGAACTGCTGGCGTAACGCAATCAGATCGACGTTCTTGCCATAGTGGCCGCAGATCATCGCCAGGCAAGCAAGGCCACACTCAGAGGATTCAGTTTGATGAACTAGCGGGACGCGTTGTCGCAGCCGGATGTCGAGCTGGCCGAGCAGTTTTTTGATAGAGAGCCTACTCATTGACCGGTCCCGACGCGCTGTGTTTCATGTCGTAGAACGGTGATAGCATCCATTGATATATTTTCCTTTTTTCCAAAAATAGTGTGCTCTCCGCTTTCATACCGTTTTCAAGGTTCAGGCGTTTATCGTTATACATAATGGTCTGCTTCTCTGGTCTGACGATTACCTTGTAGTAAGGGACTGCGGAGGTCAGCGCGGGTTTGGGGGCACCCTGATAGGTCAGCATTTCCTGTGGTGACGCCGGTGCTCTGGAAATCACTGACACCGTACCGGCGAACTGCCCAAATTTCTGCGAAGGGAAGGCTTCATAGCGAATGTTGACCCGGTCCCCTGAGGAAATATAGGGAATAGCATCATTGGGTACCCAAAGTACCAGAGAGTAATGATCAATGCAGGGTGGGATAACCTGCAGCAAACTGTCGCCGACGTTGACCATTTGCCCCACCGTGACGCTAAGGGAGTCTACGCGACCGTCAACCAGTGCACGGACGATGATGGTTCCGCCGGCATCGATATTCAGCAGTTCTTTTTGCAGTTCGTAGCGCTGGAGTTCCATTTGATAAATCTGGTTATCAAATTCTGAGGCCTGTGTGTGGATTTGACTTTCCAGGGCGGTGATCTGCAGAGAGTTTTGCTCGTTTTGGCCGGTAAGACCCAACAGATTGTTTTGCTGTTGGTAATACAACGCCACCTGATTGGTGAGTTGATCCTTATTGATAAGCCCCTTGGTCTGGTATTGCCGGTAGTTCTCCATATTCTCTTTCATAATACGGAGCCCTTCCTCGGCGCGCCGGAGTATGTCGGTGGAGCGCTGGAAAGCCACGGTATATTGTGCCTTTTGTTTCTCCAGCATCTCGACCGTGTCTTTTTTGCTGCTATCCAGCCGGCCGATGATTTGCGTAATGCGCTCAAGCTGGTCATCGATGTCCCGACGTTGGTTATCGCTGACCACGCCGCTGCGGGTACTTTTACTCACATCTATCTGATAAATGGGAGTACCCGTTTTGATTACCTGCCCTTCAGTAACAAATTCTTTGACTACCACGCCCTGAACCCCGGAATAGACGTTAGCCACGCGTGGGTAGGTGCTGATCTCACCGGTCACGTTGACTCTGCGGGTATAGTTTACGGCAATGACAAAGGTCAGGAAGGTGGTAATAAATAAAAGGCATAATAACGCGGTAACCCAAAAGGGAATACCGGGGAGGAGTAGCGCTCGGCCGCGCCATTTCATTTTCTGATTATTAATCGCTTCCTGGCGAAACACGGTCTGCCCTTCCTTAGCGAGTTGAGATGTGATGCGTCACGTTCATTATGTTATGACCTTAAATTGCTCCGGCAAGCGTTTGTTCATCAGACCTTTTGGTGGTCTTATCCGCAATTTTCTTATACTTGCATATCGGAAAAGTCTTGCCGATTGTGCTTAGGAGGCTTATCTCTTTCAAACTCTGCAAACATGGCCAATAGCATTCAGGCTATCAATCATATGAGAATGCAAATATTCATCTAAAGATTGCCGGTTTATGACACATGGCCGTAAAAGAAAGCCAACCATCGAGTTTAGGTTGATGCAGGCTGTATCCAACCAGGATTGTACTCTTGTTTTGTTTGATAACTTTACTCAACAAAGATACTACAAAGAAAATATTTAACAGATTTAGAAAAAAATGAAGCAAAGAAAACCTTAATACCAATAAATTACAATGAGTTACATTGATTCTCTTGGCGTTTTCATATCATGAAATGACCAAAAGATAGGGTGAAAAAATAATAGCCACCGATTAAAGGTTAAGCAATTGAAATAAAAGGTAACAAAAAGAAACCAAACAAACAAAATGCTTACTTTTGGGCGTATAAATGTTTTGAACCTTTCACGTAGAAGTAAACGAGTAGCTGAATAATAATTACCAACATGACTGTTGGGATTTAAAGATGATGAGGCTGGTAGATAATGATTCTTACTAAGAATAGCTTATTGAAGCTGATCTTGTGTGCTTCAATAACATCATTGGTAATATATTTACTTTCTGGAAGTTTTTTTTACGTTTCGCATCCAATATTAATAATTTTTTTGACTGTAGCTGTAGCTGTAATCATATCTAACTTTATCACTTCTAAAATAATACCAAGTAAGGATAAATAGAATGTTAAGAGAGCTTGCACAAGAGGAAATTAGCATTATTTCCGGAGGTAATGCTAATTCCAATTATGAAGGTGGACGTTGCGGTAGAGCAGCAGTAAAAGGTGGGATCGCTGGTGCCGCAGGCGGTGCTGTCGCGAATGGGCTAAGAGGTGGAGTAGCAGGATTGGCTGGCGGTCCCGTTGGTGTAGCCGCTGGTGCACTATCGGGGGCCGGAGAAGGTGCTGTTTATGGCGGTATATCAGGAGCCATTGGAGGTTATATTGGCTGCAGGGATAGAGGCTCGAATAATAATGGTGGAGCGTTTGGCGGCGACTCTAATGCCAACAGTGTCAACGGTCAATGCCACTGGTAAATAACTTACATAAAAACTTCCCTGATGTAATAACGACTTTAGGGTAGCTCCATGAATGATTACGAGATTAGGATCATTGCATGAATAGAGGCTTTGTTAATATTTTTTGCACCTAGTATTCTTTACATTCGTTGTCTTGATTTTGGAATCCATATGAAAAAGATTAATTCATTGAAATTTGATAGAAAAAAATTATTTATTTTTATTTTTCTTGAACTAATTTCATTGACCGCATGCATTCCAATTGGATTTTTGTGTGCCTATTTAAATGTTTCCAATGACACAATGAGTGGGATTATTGTCACATATCTTTTTATTTCAATGTCAGCTATTCCTTTCGTTTACAATTATATTACAACAAGGAGTTAATGAATGAGAGAGTTAACAGTCAGTGAGGTTTCACTCATTTCTGGTGGGAATGCAAATTCGAACTATGAAGGGGGCTGCTCTGCTTCACGTATATCTCACGATGCAATGCATGGCGCAGCTAATACGGCTTACGCCGGAGCGATTAGAGGAGCCATGCAAGGATGGCCTGGCGGCCCTGAAGGTGTCGCTATAGGTGCTGCGGGCGGTGCGATAAAAGGTGCAGTGACCGGTGCGGTCATATCTGGAGTACATTCATATTATAGCAATTGCTATAATAATAATAATCGCGGTGGGTTCGGTGGTGATTCTAATTCTAACAGTGTTAACGGACAGTGCCACTGGTAATTAAACCATTAAATCTGCGTAGAACCCCAAACGTATATACTGCATGGGGTTCTACGCAGAAACATATCTTTCTGAACGGCCATTACACCTTTATCAGTGAAGGAAAAAGAACTCGATGTCAGTGCTGAATCAGAGAAAAATGACATAGCCCAGCCAACCGGTTTACAGGAAAAAAATCGAGTACAACAGCCAGATAACCCCTGCATTTTCCCGTCCAGATATAAGTCACATTACCTCACCTCACCTCACCAGGCCTGATTAGGATCGGTAATAGCAAACTGGCGATCCAGATAATAAGGGATCTCAATGTGTTCCTTAGACGCCTTCTTATAACGATGGCCAGGTTGCTGACAACTGATAATATTGAGCGCTTTCATCAGATTTGTTGCCCGCCAGCGGCTCAGTTTTATACCTTTGGTGGTGACGATCGCGGCAATGCTACGCGCTCCTGCTGAGCCGTTACTTTCGCGATAAACTTCACGCGCCAGGCTCAGTAATGCCACTCTCGTGGCGTCAGGCTTCCTGGGCTGCCGCCAGTATTTATAACTGCTGCGATGAACCCCAAACATGTTGCACACAACGGCAACAGGAAATCGCGCCCTGAGTTTCTCAACTTATGGAGTTGCCGCTTAATGGGGTACCAACGTTCAGTAAATCAGGCTCCGTACATTTTGCTTCATTGCCACTCAACTATCCGAGAAAGATGAGTGGGAAGCCGCCAGCGGGCTTGAGGAACAATGGAACGCCGCCGGTTGCCTGGAAAGCCATTTGAAAATCCCACCTTACGATGGTCTGCAACAGGTTAACCAACAAAAAAACTTGCCAGTAAGAAAATGCACGAGGAAATGCCCATCGGAAATGGAAGAGATTTTTAAGCCTTGTTCCTGTCAAAGTGCCATGGGGTAATCCTATAGCACTTTATTTAGTGTAATCAGAAAGTTTCATCAGTTTTTTAGACGCCCGCTGATTTTAGGTAATAATACGTAATAGATGATTTCGACAATTCGGACCAGACCCACAATAATCGCTACACCCGCAATCCAGTTAGCCAGCCAAAGAGGTATTTCCAATATCGAAAAGGTGAAATAGACGCCAATGCGACTTAATATGGCGAAGGTTAATAATCCGCAAAAAAATGTGGTTACAAACAAAAAAACTGGAGATGATTTTTTCATGCATACCAACGTTAAATAAAATGATGATACTGTCTGAAACAAATCCCCATTGCTAAGCCGAATAGCTGGGGATTTGCGCTATGCATCTTACCCTCGGCCATGACCGTGGTCACTGCTGCCTCTGTTTCCGTTATTACTTGTTTGGCGACCGCCACTGCTCCCAAAGCAGCTGCCTGAACCGGCAATCAGCCCTCCCATCCCACTCACAATCATTCCTCCTAGTCCACCATAACTGCCAGCAACAACGCCACCTATTATTCCAGCTCCAAGTCCTGCGGCACAGGAACTACTCATCCCACCTGATGAATTCCCAACCCGCCCATTTGCCTGACCGCCATAGCCACCATCACTCGTCATCCCGGATGATGGACCGTTGCCATTGTAGCCGCCAGAGATATTTTCAACTTCACTCTTAGTTAGCTGACGCATATATATCCTTAATAAATTTTTAAAGAATGTTCATTATATTGGCTAGAGGTACGCCCTCGTGTGATCTGAGGCAACTTAATTAACATAGATACTTTAAAATTTAGGTGACAAACACCAATGGAACGATGCTGGACGACTTGTGGCGTATTTAGGCAAATAATCCGTGTAGTTCGGAGCTGGCCCCAGGTGAGCCTGCAACCGGCCGAGTTCGTGTGCACCGGTACCGTCGACTTCCAGACGTTCCGAAAGATCGGTCAACGCAACACTTGCGGTTTTGAGGGTGGATTCCATCTGTACAGCGATCATGCGGGCAATATTCGTGCTGGCCACTTCAGCATCGCCCCGTTGCGCTGTGCGGGATAGAGAAATAAATGCGCCGGCGAGGACCAATATCAACAGACAGACAAACGCTGTAGCCAATATAACCAGAGTCGTAACAGGGCGTTTCATACCTCTCAGGCGGAGGAGATAGCGGTCCGAATCGCTGGAGGATGCATTCAATACAGTTCGCTCCTTCATTCAGTGAGCATGAAATCCGTGGGAGAGGTCTAGTATGGCATTAACCCCAAGTTTAGATGAGCTGTATCATCACAAATGGTTTTTTATCATCGGGTTATTATGAGGAGGTGTGTAAAGCGTATGGCTAACTTTACGTGGTTCTGTTTACACTTTAATGCCGCACCTGTAAACTAAATAAAATCAATGACTTAAATTCGCATAATCATCATTATGTTAAATTGGGGACTCATAAATGAATTTATACGTGGACGTCTTACCTCCGCGAACAAGGCAGTAATGATTCCCGTTACTGCCTAGTCTGCACTAATGATATCAATTAACAGGTGCCTTTAAGTTCTCGGTGAATCAAGTATAGTACCGCTGACACCTGTATGAACTGAGGTGTACTGAACGTATCGAAGCGTTTTCTTGCTCCGTGTAATATTTTCATGTTATTAATTATGACCGTACATTGCCTATCTCTTATGGTACTTATTCTTGATGTCCTCAGCCGAATTTTCTAGCCCTGGGTAGATAGTGCTGGCGTGAATATTCAAAATCTTCAACTTCTTTAATATTTCCTTCTTATTTCTAATCGTCACGCGGGTTATAGATATGTCATCGTCTCCTGTTTCCTGCAATGCTGCATCCAAGCCAAACAGTAAAAAAGCACCTGACTGAGATGAAATCCTGGTATTAGATATTCTGCCACGAACGAATATAACCCGACTCAGATCATAGGGATTTATAATGTCTTTGAAATAAGGTTTCTCATCTTTTATTGAATGTAAAAGATGACCGCATATATTTCTAATGTTAAAATTTAGCATGGCTTTCGTTCTAGATTCGACAAGACGAAAGTCATTGTAGTCATCATTCGGGTCGTCGAATCCAATTGGCAACTCATTTCCGCTCCGAATTGCATTTTCTATATCATTAGCTAATTCCTCCTTCTGCGGATCGTCCAGCTTGCATAAGTTGGCAATACAGCTTACGGTGTCAGAATCGAAGAACTTAACCGAAGTCTTTTTAGTTTTAAGAATAATGACTTCTCCATCAATTTTTTCATGATTCTCACAGGCAAAATACAATGCAATAAGGGGGTTGTAGGTCAGATCCAACAAGCGTGTCGGTAAACCAAAATGCTGCATCCGAACCAGTTTATCTAACATGTATTTATCAGATGCAAACTCACCTGGTTGCACCGTCAGCATTTCACTAATCATTTCTTTTTCATTAAAATAATGAGTGTAATTACCTGAAGCTTTATCCTTCCTCAAAATAGATGGTTCAAGCAAATATTTTTGATCAGAATGCCCCCGATAGAATATTTCAAATTCATTATCAGGCTCATCCTCAAGAATGAAATCTAAATACTCCTGAAGGCTTTCTATGCTCTTATTTCTTTGCTGGAATGCTCCGATCGCACCCAGTTTCGTTTGAGTTATCACTACGTCCAAAGGTATTACTATAGGTGAAGTTAATCCCTTGTTGATCTTTTTAATTGCATCACTTACATTCCCATCTTTTATTGCCCAATGAGATCTATTGCTAACAGAAGTTGTAACGTCAGGTTCTAATGCCCTTCTAATTAAACCTGTATTGCTAACTTCAATATTCCCGAAGTCATGTAGTAAGGTGAATTCATAGTGGATATATTTATTCTCTAACTTTAAACGATTAATTAACCCGACTCTAATATCAATGTAGTATAGGCGGCCCCCATTATTTGTGAGCTTAGCATATACTTTACTTACGAATAGAACCGTTGTTCCTGCCAGATACATTAAAGTTGAGTCTGTGACCGGCCTTAATCTTTCCGCTAATCTTGAAGGCGTTGACTCCAAAAAACGTGAGAGTGGATAATTAGAACTCGCTTCATCTCCCTCTTTCACATTCCATAATGGATTATGGTTTTCTTTGATTATATTATACACAACTAACTCCTTATATATGTTGCACATATTCCGTTACGGGACTGCCCGTCACATGAGATGACATGATTATTTCCAACTAGAATTCAAAAATCATGCTGGTCTTTCTCTTTTGAGGCTATAGATGCACCTTGAGTGATCCTGGTTTCATCAGTCTGGTAGTAAACACCTTTAACCTTATAAAATCTCATGCTGTCAGACATAAGCTCTAGGGTTGGACCATCATTTGTCAGAAATGACATAAAATGATCATCGTTATTTCTTTTGCCATCTTCAATTAATCGGATGCTTGGGTGGAACATATAAATGTCATCCTCCACATTTTCATATAGTTCGACGCGATATTTTCTCCGTGAATCTTTTGCATTTTCAACGCTTGAGGATTTATTGAACAGGACCACGTTATAATCGTCATCACCTGTCGTCTTCCCTTCTTCCACCTGTGTAGATTTGAAACTTATACCATCAAGGTTGTATTGAGTTGAAATGCTGAGGTATTCAGCGATTGCCTGCGTCGTAAGATATTCATTATCTTGATTTTTTCCGAATACAGGTAACGTTAGTTTTCTTGAAAATGTTTTTAGAAATGCTGTTCGTTCTTGCGCTATATGTGTTTTTGAGTCAAATACGCTGCCCGTAGTGAATTTCAATGAGTCCAACGACGAAACGTTAAATATCCTTAGTGGTCGAAGCAATGAAAATGGAGCAACCACCACATAGCTACCCACAGGCGGCCTAACTTCAGCAATAGCAATATGCGCGGATGTAGCCCCGTAAAACACTGATATGCCCGAGGCGTTCATACGTCCAGAACGTGCCAATTCGGAAGGTGGCGGACCAAAATTCTTTTCTGGATGTTGCAGTGCACTCTCAACATCTTCGTAGTTCTCGAAAGTCCTGGCTCTGTATAATAAATAAGTGCTTGGCAATAGTGTTATAGGGGATGTCTTTTCCTCCGTTATATATTTATCAATATCTGAAAAAAGTGAATCCAAAAAATCCCTTACGGATGTATTAAAAAAACGCGCCTCTTTCTTTAGAGAATCCTTAACCTTTTGCCAAGCATAATCCAGTCCCCCCGATGTATTTTCTCGCTTTCTATATTCATAGTCATCGTTATATATTTCATTATCATGTTCGTTATTTTCATCACATAAAATTAAGTTAATATCATCAGCAACCTCTCCATCGACTCCCAACTCCTCTCCTATGACTTCTTGTGACGTGCTCCCGGTGCTAATTCCGTAATCATAATTATACATATATCTTTCATAATGATTTTCAAACACAGAATGCATCATTTCAGCGATATCTCTCAACGCCACATTTTTTCGAAACTTATTGCAATATGAGCATTTGGTTTCAGCATTGCCTTTTTCTTTAATGTGATTTTTAACATATTCTTCTTCGATGCACTGGTGGCAAATTACTTTTTCATCGTCCATATATTGACCTGCATTTCCTATTGGCTTGAATAACTCCTAATGTCCTGCAAAGTCATGCTGATTTCAATGATTGTCGGTTGAAAATGTACAAGGTGCGTTTCAAGGACTGGTCCCCTTAATGTCGGCCCTCCCTGTTGCATACACCGTTCCTTCACTTGCGACAAAACGGGTAAAGATCCGCAAACGCCGCACCCGGTCATTTTCGCCTATGTAGTATCAATGCAATGAGTTACATACTATATGCGGGTTTTGTGCGCCCTGCCCGTCAGTTTCGTCAAAAAAAGGCTGCGGCAAAACGACATATAGAAAGAAACTTCCGCACAATGCGGTACAATTTAGGGTAATTATGACGGCGGGATCCTCTGGCATAATAATGGCGGATCGGTCATGCCGTGCGGCGTATATCAAGTACTTTCGTCGGGTGGCCGTGGTGAACCCGACGGTGAAAGTTGCGCATGCGCAAAAATGTCTTCGCCGGCGTCAGCAAAATGACAACGCTACGTGAAATCTGAGAGCCAATACTGTGGATTTTAAAAATCCCGACGACGTGAAAATACTCCCTCCCGCCATGCTGATGCCCGTCGGTGGGCCGGACTGGGCGCGGGTGTTTTCAATGCGGCAGCTGGCCATGTCCACGCCCAACACGCCGGCGTATTTGCTCGCCCCGGAGGTCGCCGTACTGCTGAGCTATCTCCCTGATCTGCGTCAGCGCACGTTCTTTGAAACCATATGGAATACCGGGGCCAGGCCCAGCGAGGCGTTGGCACTCACGCCAGCTTCACTGTTGTTCAAACAGGCAATGCCCGCCATTAAATTGCCCACGCTGAAGCAGCGAACGCGCGGTCGCGGTCGGCCAAAAGAGTCAGAATTGCCGGTACGCGACGTGCCGGTGTGGGATACCACCTATCGTGAAAGAATGACCTCACTTGTCGCGACGCTGAAGATAAGAGTGGAAGAACCCCTGTGGCCGGTGTCGCCGGATACCATATCGCGGTGGCTGAAGCGCGCTATCGATGCCGCAGAGCGTGACGGTGTCATGTTTTCTATCAGGCCGATCATCCCCAAATCCTTCCGGCACTCTTTTGCGATGCACATTTTATTCAACCGCATACACCCCAAGGTCCTGCAAACGCTGATGGGCCATAAGTCCTTCAAGTCCACCGAGGTGTATACCAAGCTGTTCCTGTTCGATGTCGCTGGCCAACACCAGGTGAACTTTGGGTACGACGTTGAGCAGGCCAGGCTGGCGATGATGCAGGCGGGAAATCTACCCCGCCAGATATTTGGCCATTTCTGATGTTGTCGCGCAAAGGCTATGTCCTAAAGCGTTTTCGTTAACCGCCAAGCTCACGCTAACTCACGTTAATAAAAAGGGCAGTCATATTATTGACCGCCCTTTTTTACTGATTTTTTTTGAACCTGTTCCCTAAAATGACATAACGTTCAACGCGTTCGCTCAGTTGCCTGAGCCGGTTCGGCAGGTCTTTGTGAACGAAATCCTCGGGGACATCAAAGTCGTCAAAGTGGGCAACCAGATACTCATGCACTTTCTCGAGTATGGGCAACAGAGAAATATTGTGTTTGGCATCGTGGATCGCAGTCTGAAGAGGAAGATATTTTTCGTCCCAGGCTAAAGCATAGAGATTCATAAAATGGGCCCTTGCCTCCCTGAAGTGAAGGTGGTCGAACATTTCCAGGATAAAGAAGAAGCACGGGATTTTTAATGCATTGATCCTGGCCAGTTCAACCTCTCGCCGCTGCCGCCAAGTCCTCAAATTGGCAAAACGTGATTTCATGCAGGCAAGGGGGTTCAGCACCCTCACCTTGTCATGCATCACCGGGCCTTCACTTTCTGGGATCTTGATCAGAAAGGGCTCAGTGTTTAACAACAACTTTTTGCCGATGAAGTCTTCTTCTTCAAAACCTGCGGGCCAGTCAATGACATCTACGGTGTTGGCATTTTCAGGGGCTTCAGGATCGGAAAAGTGTCGTCCCTCCACGCCTTTAATGCGTTTCGTCTCGCTGTCTATCAACAGGAACCGGGCAACCGAGGGAGGATTACCCGCATCGTTTAATGACACATCAACGTTCAGGGCACGTGCAATCGCCTGGACATCATGCTTTTTCGCGGAGTAATCAACGTCAATGGAGGTGACCAGACGCTGATCCGGCAACTCGTCACCATACTGTTCATGGAAATAGGAAACCCAATATTGTACCGCCTGGCCGCCGACCGTGATCACGGCGTCACGCAGCTGGTCACCGCTAGCGATGAGCTGAGTATTCAGGAGATAGGCTTGTTCGAATGGGGGAATTGCTTCGTTTTCAGACATAAAAAAACCATCATTGAATGATGGTTCATTTTGCCGCAGTCTTCCTAATCAAGCAAAGCTAACTGGCTGCTTAGACGAGAATTTTGAAGAGACACTGTAGCGTGATTTCGGCGCAGGTTTGTACTCGCGATCACCGCGTAGAACTTCTTTTGCCACTCTGTCATAGCGGGCATGTTGTTCTGACTTAACGATTGATGGAGACATTTGACCTTACCTGAGTACAAACATTTTTGTTGGCTTGCATCAAATATACGCTACCAATCTACCGCTTGCAATTTTTTCGACCGCTTGGTTCAGGTACATTAGCTTGTCATACGTTTGAATTCGTTCCAGCAGGCTTTTGAGTCATCTCTTTATGAAACCTTCGGACTGCTGCATCCAGACTCTCAATGTACCGATTGATTTCCCCGACGACGTACATCAGAAAGGTTTTATCCATGAGAACCCCGTCAAAATCATTGACTGAGATCCCCGCGTTTTCATTTTCAGCCCGGTTTATCGCGCGTAATTGTCTTTTTTCACTCTCCGTCTTCTTCCCTATTCGGTTTGAGATTTCATTATGTTTGGAAGCGAAACCGTCGTTATGGGCCATGATGTTTCGGAGAATTATGAGGTGATCGACATCTGCAATCCCTTTTCCGCCAATGACATCCGTAAGGAATGCGTGGCAATCTTCTAACTTTTCGCGTCTGTTTGTACGTTTGTTATTATCTGTGTAGCCGGATAGCGAAATCATAAATTTCTGACAATCAATCATACGATGCTCAAATAAGCCGAATATGGTAAGAAAAGCGGAGCGCCGTGTGAGCTGGCTGATCAGGTGTATGTACTCAGATTTGACTTCGGCATAGTCGCTACCAATACATGAACCGCATGCATAGTAGTCCCTTTCGAAGATGTGAACGTTTCCTTCGTGATCTTCAAATTCCTCATCAAACGTTCCTTTCTTCACTGCTCCAGGCAAATTGGCATCGCTTATCGCTTGGTTGACATTTTTTTCCGCCTGCTCTGCAAGCATCTTCATGACTGAGACAGACGAGGATGCATCCCACAGTTGAAAACTTATTAAATAATCTAGAAGGGCCACATCTGTTTCCTCTGTTGGTTGGATGAAAGAGATAGCAATTACGCTAAATGGTGTTAATCAAACCCGTGAAGTTCTTACGAGAACATATTTTTGACGTAAGGCTGGATTATACGAATTTAACTAATTGTTTTAAAAGTAATTTATGGTTCGCAAATTGCGTTATCTTATCAATTTAAGTTTTATGCTTTGGCATCAATTATGGTTGATCAGCAACTCTGTCGCCAGGTGTGGCGCACTCAGTTCAGCCTGCCTCAGGGCAAAGACAATCTGCTCTTCGGTGAATCGCGACTTTTCCATCGGGCCCCCATTCAGAGGAGTATTTATCATGCCGGAATTCTGTTTCTGAATGGAGCAGGATTTTGGGTCAGGGTCAGGTTTATGTTAAAAAGTGATCTCACATTCATTAATGGAAGGTTTAAATTTTAAAGCTACATGAATAATTTTCAGTGACTGCACAAGAAGTTACTGCTTAATCTTAAAACGTTTAAAAAGATTTTCGGGGATAAAGTAAATATCTCCTCGAGCCCTAGAACAGGCAACATAAAGTTTATTTCTTGTTCCAGGTTTCATCGTTTCTAATTTGCCCGCTGTTAGAAGTTTCCAATGCATTGGACTCAGAATGATGCAGATATCTTGATAATGATCGAGCCCTTTACTTGCCCCCCAGTTCTGAGACAAACAACCGTAGAGGGTGTGACTTTGATAAAACAGCTTAATTTTAACTTCGTCGGCATGCAATGCATCAGCCTCAGCTTGGGTTTCCACCAGTTTAATGGTGGAAGTGCGCCCGGAGTGGTCCTGGATACTGATATTCAATTCTCTGGTGATAAATTCACACGTTGTGCGGGAGCACCGCCAGGTTTGGCTTAGCGTCGTTCGATCGATATGTAACCCAGCTGAAGAAAACTGTTTCTCATAGCGTTTAATATCCTCGTGGAGACTGCGATTAACTGGGCCATCACGGCTTGTATCAAAGGTATGTTGGAAAAAGTCCCCTACAAATAATATGTCGACGCTTACCCTACAAAGAGTTTTCAAAAGATTAAAGTCATTCCCAGCAAAGTCTTGCACCTCATCTACGTACAAGGCATCGTAGTACTTTTCTATCCGCGCAAGGATATATGGCACTACCCCCCAGTGATCAAGAAGCTTTGCGAGACGGTTATGGTACAACCGTTTTCCTTGGTCACAGTAATGTCGTAGGTCAGAGCGAGCAAAGCGATTTGTAAAATTCGGCGGTTGGCTAAAATTCATCCCCCGCGTATCGAGTTGTATTTGCAAAAAAGGGCGATAACAGAAGCTGTGGAGAAATTCGAAGTACGTCATTAACGTAATGTGAGACGGAAAATAGCTAAAACGGGCAATGATGCTGCTGTGCAGATGCCGGTAATTGTTTTCCGTGTAGGTAATAAGTAATACTCGTTTTTTTAAATCAAGCTTGCTGATGATTAGAGTCGTTTTTCCCGAACCTGCAACTGCAAAAACTACTGTCTTACCCATACAATAGCCTCCTGAATATAAGTTGGGACAATCAGTTCACCGCCTTTCTTTTTCAGTAGTTCGAACGCCGCCTCTGCCTTGTTACCCAACATATAATCCTGGACCGTTAGTGTCTTTCGTCCCGAGGCAAACAGTTCATCACAGATCTTCTTGTTGTCTTCGTAAAAACTGACTTCAAAAGTCCACCGGTCGTCATTTTTATCAGCAAACACCGAGGCCCCTTCATACAAAGAGTCATGGTAGTTATCGACACAGTTATGCTGATAATTTTTGTCATTATCACGTATAGCAGCCACACGTACTCCGAGTAATCTGGCCAGCTCAAGGTAACGTTTGAAACTGGTTCCCCCGATAGAAATAATGTGTACTCCATCCGCTTCGGGCGTCTTCCCACCTGTATGAGTGGTGTAACAGGCCTCGAGCAGAATAAATTCCGCATCGCCTTCAACGAGAATTACCCGATTGGATAGGACAAATTCAAGTACGTTGTTATCAGGAGCCTTCATGAAAAATTCAGCTGTGTCTGGGTCTAAGGCGGCAAGCGTTGAGACTTTCTGATGTCCCAGCAGTAAGGCACTTCTCAGATCGAGGCGGGAGCAGATGTGGCTAGAATGAGTAGCAATGAATAACTGAGTCTGCTCTGTTGTAGCCAACTGACCGACCAGTTTTTTCATGTTGTTATGGCTAAGGTGATTTTCGGGTTCTTCCAAGAGCATCACGTCAAGGTCACCATGTTCCTTGTGTTTGTTTAGAGCAAACTCTGTTTTAATAAAGCATTGCTTCCCCTTTCCGCGGTTCTGGATCGAGATCCCGTCCTCAGTAATATCTAAATCGGTTTCTAGGTTTGATTTTAGGCCGGTTCTGACTTCAAATTTGTAAGGGGATAAGGTGCCATTCAGTTCGGCAAGTTGTTCATCCCGGAAAGCGAGCTTCTGCTGACGGTAACGGTTTTCAAGCTTAAATCGCTCAGTAACCGGCACATTGAAGTTGTAGACAGAGCGGGTGTATTCGCGAGCGGCATAATCGCTGTCAATCCGGGTGCCGTCCAACATCAGATGCCTAAGAAAGCGTTTGAAGCTTGCAAAAGGAGCCCCCGAAAAAGTGGAGAATCTTACCGCATAGTATTCATAGGGGAAATTGTGGCCCTCTTCTGCAAGCACTCGATTAATGTCAGCACCATATTCCTCAATGGGGGCAATGCTCATCCTCAGGCCGTCTGAGATAATACCCAGCATGTTTTGATTGCCGTTTAGATAAGGATCAATCCCTTCGTCAAGGAAAACATCCACGACCAGTTGCGGTAGCCGCGCAAAAGTCTTCTCTCCCTCAGAAAAAAAATTATTCACAGCTCTCTGCGAAAGAAGGGATTCAAGGCCAAGGCTTTCCACTCTGCTTCGGCTGGCATTCAGCGTCAAATCTAGTGCCATCAGAATACTGCTCTTTCCCGCCTCATTATCGCCGATCAGTACATTCTTTCCAGGATGAAACTGTAGATGCAGCGAGTCGAATTTCTTAAAATTTTGGAGCATCAGTTTATTTATTCTCGGCATATCCCTTCCCCAAATGTGATATTGCAAGATCGATTAAGCTTATAGATATGTATATTGTACAAAATATTAAACATTAGAAAGATACATAAACAGCAAAACATAGTAAGGCAGGTAACTGTACAACTACGCATCGAAGTACTTGAACAGCACACGGAGTGAAGTTTAAAATTTTCCGTTGGTGGATCACCATGGTTTAAGTGACAATAGAAAGATCTAACAGAGACTCAGTGGCTTAGAGATTAACGGCGAGCTTTATGTACAATATGTCTTTAACCTAAAGTCTCACGTCAGTTAATGCGCATTATGTTAAATTACAATCATTCAACAGCATGTTCTTTTTTCCTCAAAAATTCCAGTACAGGCTTTCCTCTCCTCTGGAACTCTTATCTGGCTTCGTAATGCGATAAAAGAGGTGATCAGCAAAAACGCCGCATCGCTAAAATGTGTTTTAAAGCCGTTGTGCAGGAACAGGAGATAAACATGGCCATGAAGCTCATTAGAAAAAAAACTCCACGGGGTGCCCTGAAACGCTGGTTAACTGAGGAAGAAGAAACTGCCGTTAAAAATATCTTCGGCCACAAGCAGGTGCGCAGTGCGCCGGATCGCGCATTGGCGGAACACGTTATTCACGAAATGCGTGAGAGTGAACTCTGGCTGCAGTGCAGCTGCATAGCCGGCGACACGCCCGCGCTCAACAGTGCCAAGCTGATGTCTGAAACCCAGACGCTGTTCCTGTCAGGATTTGGTCACAGTCATGATCCGTCCTGTCCGATGTTCCGGGTCTTTAAAGGCGATGAGGATGCCACCCGTTCAGGAACCCGGCAAGCTGCCGGCAGCAAGCGCCTCAATTACCGAGATTTTTTACCCGCCGACGAGTCGGAAACGACCATTAAAGCGCAGGGCAAGCCGGTGACGGCAGGCGATGACCGAACCCGGCGCAAACGCCGCCCCCGCCTTGCGCGCCTCCTCCTGACGCTCATCGAGGATGCGGGACCGAACACCTTCAGCCCGGTCAGCCCGCTGCCTAACAAGACGGCCAGAATCTGGCTTGACGCCCTGGCAGCCTCGGCGGATGCGCAGGAGTTTATCCGCGGCCGCCGGCTTTCGGAAATCATACGGTTTCAGCCGGCGATGGGCGAAGCTGCTCAGGAAAGGCTGATGCTGGCACTGGAGTGCCCAGACGCAAACTGGCCTGCTGGCAAAGCCCGGGTTTTTTATCAAATATTCATGTCGGACCTGGTCAGCCGTGAGCACGCAACCTTTGCCTGGAACGGTGGTGAACGAATGTTCGCCCCGGAGAAAGGTGTAAGCATCAACGGAGAGTCGCAGGAAGGCGTGAGGCCGCCTTATTGGGTGATCCTGGCCTTCCGGCGCGGGGCTGAGGGTACGATCATATGCAGTGAAGGGTATGCGCACGCTCTGTTTCGGCGTACCTGTCCGGTACCGGTAGACAGCGGGCTGGAGCGGCAAACGCTGGAAGGGATAGCAGAAGTGGCCAGATGGCTCAAAGGCAAAGCGGGCGACCTTACTCTGGTGAAACCCCTGTTTGATATTGAGGTAGACGTCGAGGGAGACAAAGGCTTTGTGCTGCCGGATTTTATTATACAGGCCAGAAAACCAGACGGCCGGGAACATACCGTGGTCATCGAGACAATGGGATACACTGATGATGAGTACTGCGAGCGTAAAGCCGAGCAGCATAAAGGGATGCGCACGTTGGGAACGTTACAAACCGATCCGCCACGCTGGCCACAGGAAGTAGACAAGCGCTTTACCAACCATTTGTACGGGGTCATGCTGAATCTGGAAGGTGTGAAAACGAGTGATGAGACCCAGACTCTAATGCCGCCCACTTAAAGGAATTGCACACTTTGGTTTTAAATCTTCATCCGGGGAAACGGCTTTATTCAGCTTGGTAAAAAATTCGGATTTTTCAGCCATGAACGAACGTTCCCTAAGGGCAGCACTAGCAAAGAGTTAACCGATAAGTACTCAAAGCAAGTCTTGAAAAGTAAGAGAAATTACGTCTACACTGACATGAAGAATTATTGTACACATGCCCAATGTGTCATTAATTTCTACGCTCACATGACAAATACCGGTATTCAATTTTAAACTTGATGTTTAAAGAGAAAATATGAAGATTAAAACATTACTCACATTAGTGGCGATAATTATATCTAGCAATGCCGTCAGCAAGGAAAGCAAAACTGATGATGTGTTAGAACTTAATAATGCAACCGTTTTATTAAAACTTAACGATGGCAGTAAGGTACAAGTAAAAACGTGTGATGAATATGTCACTTTGCGTAAGGCAGGGAAAAAAATTGTTGGATATCCAGGTCGCGATCCTCAGGAGTTAGGTGAGGCAACCCGAAACTTAGACGAATGTTTCATGAAAGCTTACGCTACAGCGAAGGGGTGGCAAGACGTTAGCGCAACGACACAGCCCGTAAGTATCAAGGATATTGTCGAGCATTTTCCTGCTGAACTCGCCATGAAAACGTTGAACACTGTTGATATAAAAGCCAAAACTATCAATGATACGGCGACGGACTGGAGCATGACAGATAATGGGGCGTACATTTCAAAAACAAATAAAGTGGGTTACTTCCCTTTTACCACTCATAATTATGTCGATCAAAAAGGTACTGTGCATCTATTCCTCACACTGGCGAGCTTTAAAAACCCAGAGGATGTTTGGAACTTTACGAGTTATCAGGTCATATCTCAAACCTCGCCGGTTTGGGACGTTAATAAAATCGACGTTAACAGCCCTCTAAAATAAACATTAAGTTTTATTCTTATTTTATGTAGCACACCTTGTTATTAAGGTGGGCTTTTACTTACTTACCTTGTGATGCAGCTATAAGCTGATTTCGTGTATCCACATTACGACTCTCCTGAATTTTCGTGCGATGAGATTCCTCCGCTGCTGCTGCCCAATCTTTCCGATTAACCGCCGCGTTAAATTTTGTAAATACTCGGCTCAACCTTAGTAAACCGAGATTAAATCCCATATTCATGACCGCCGATCGCTGGTTCTCGGCGCTGCGGAAGCGAACCAATGGTTAAATCCGAATATTACTTCCTCCATGGCACTGGCCTTGCTTACAGAAGGGGTCAGTATCAGCGGATGAATTCGCCTGACACCCCGTATCCAAATCAGTCGGCAATATTCGGAATAACGGCGCCGAGTTGATCCAAAAGATACCTTCACCCCTGGTGTAATTAGAACTTCACTGAAAACGTCAGAGATACGGTTATTGGAAGGTGCAGTGGATCTGATTAGAAGCATAGGCAGGTAATCCCGCCTATGCTCGCAGGTTCAGATTTTCAATCTCCGGTAATCTTTACCGCGAATATCATTATACCCGTCGGTCATTTGCTGATACTTATGACCAAGCAATGTACGCGTATCCACCCCCTGTTCGCGATACAGCCTTTCCGAAAGAGAGCGCTGCTCCCGGAAGCTAGGCGGCATTTTTCCGCCAGCGGCTTCTATGCCTGCCGATTCTCTGCATTTTTGAAACCAGCGCGTCAGAGACCACAGGTGAACCGGCTTGCCTTTATGCTGGATCAGCCAGCCGTTACTGGGACACATATCCACGACTTCACCCAGCGTGCAGCCCAATGACGCCAGTTTTAACGTCAGAGGCAGGGCTATACGCTCCGCCGTTTTCTGCTGATCAATATGCAGGTAGCCATCCCGGACATGGCTTGAATGCATTTTGCCGATGTCCGCTCTCCGCTGACCGGTCACAATGGCTAACAGCATGGCTCGCTGGAAATAGTCAGGCGCACAATAGCTTGCCGCTTTAAATATCAGTAGCCACTCGTTAAAGAGAAGGCGCTCGGTCTTAACCGTGGTCAGCAGCGGGCGGGACAGTAAAGCAGGATTGTGTCCTGGTGGTATTTCGCCCTCTCGCTGTGCTTCTAAAAACATATTGGAAAGATTTATCCTTAACCGCCGGGCGGCAAAAGGCGCGGTGTCGGCTTTTTGTTTTATTTCTGCGGTTATCTCTGAAATAGACAGCGCGTTCAGAGGTTTCACCCCCCACGTTGCAGAACAAAAGCGGATGAGCCGTTTATAGTCCCCCCATGTTTTAGGCTTGATTTCGCCCACAGCAAGCCGGTTCAGCACAATAGCTTCATATTTCAACATCCATTCATTAACAGTAACTGGCATAAATCCTCCTGGTTAAATTGAGCTGCCTGCACGGCAGTAACAGAGATTTATGCAACGAAGAATGTTGTTATTATATAATAATCAAGTAATTGCACCTCATGATTGTCGTAGCATACTTTGCTTTTTCCTATGTCCATATGTCACCATCAGATCTGCTCTATTTTGATGATCACTCAACACGTGAAACAAACTTTTCGAGACCCTCCCCCTCCAACCGAAAGTACTGTTTTTCCTCAATTAGAGCGGCGCCAAGGGACAAATAAAACGCCCCCGCTTTGGGATTGGATTTCTCCGCCGTCCAGTCGAGGCGTGAACAACCGTGTTTAATAGCAAAGTTTGCGATAAACCGAATCAACGATTTACCGATCCCCTGACCTCGCGCAATCTCTGATGTAAAGAGCTCTTTCATAAACGCCTGGCCGGAGCAAAGCGGCGCAGGGAACATCAATGTAAAAGTCGCAAACCCCACAAGCCCCCCGTTTTTACGAGCGCCGACAACCGTCACACCTGAGTAGGTGGAGAATACTTTGTCTGCAAGATAAGTACTCATATCGTCATAGCTGACAACGCCGTGACCAAAGTAATAATTCTCCATTTCGACAAAAAGACTGGCTAGTTCCGGCACATCTGCAACACCACATATCGCAATTTCCATCCGTGCATCACCCTCATTATTTATCGTTTTCCATCGCTCGAATTTGCCATAACGTCCGTGTTGTGAATATGAGATCTTCCAGCTATGGAAAAAGCAAGATAGAGGGCCGTTTTGAAAACACAAAATATCCTACGTTAAGCCTGTTTCTTAAGCAGGGATGACAGGCCCGTTTGAGCGAGGAGCGTACATGAACACCTCGTATCACTAGACGACATCGTACTCGTCAGTCTCACTTCAACAGCAGTCGTAGAAGAGCTCAAACATACCAATGAAATAATCTTTCCACTCGATTTGATCATCAACATACTTGAAAGCAAGTTAGCCGATAACGTATCGAAATGACCTTGATTTACGCTCCTGGCACACATGGGTCTCCGGCCACGGCCTGACTGACTGCCAATTATGTTCATTGACCACTTACAGGCATACGGAACCAGAGATGGCTATACCGTAACCAGTCCGCCTCACTTTCAGCCAGAACTGGGCCATTGCGGTCATTTGCCGTGTAACTTGGAAAGTCGGGTTTTTCTCTCCAGACTATGCAAACTGGAATTATTGGGACGGCTCATGAATATCCAATTCGCAAACATCACCCCGGACAGCACAGGATTTGCTGAGTTAAGATCGCAGAGCATGGATGAAGGACTGAACATGCTACGCCGGCTGGAAGACAATTGGCTAAGCGGAAAAAACCGCTTTGATAGGCCCGGAGAACAACTGCTTGGGGCTTATACTGATGGTTTAATTGTTGGCGTGTGCGGACTTAACATCGATCCTTTTACGCAAGCAGCTGGAACCGGACGTCTGCGACATCTCTATGTAGACAAGGGGTGGAGAAGAAATCGGGTTGGCAGCGGTTTGCTCAGTGAAATACTTAAGGATGCTGGCCTCTGGTTTGATTTTATCAACACGAATGCACCATCATCGGCATTCACTTTCTATGAACGAGCGGGCTTTGTAGCTTTATCTGGTATGGATAAAGTCACACACCACTTATGCCTGAGAAAGCCAGCACGGTAGTAAATTCACCTTTTGGAAACACCGCCAATTCAGGCTATCAGAGCGGGTGACTGCTGGCTCTCATGCTGAATGGGAGATATTTGACCGGCAGCTATGAACGAGGAGCGGAAGTTCAGAATAGTCATCGCCATTGATAATGCTCTACTCACCTTCCCGTGTGTTAACCGACAGAGAGCGAGGCCGGCGCTCAAGCCTTCCCCTTAGAAGATATCGGCATGCCCATTTCAAGCGCACGCACCTCAAAACCAAACTCCTCATACAAGCGGATTGCTGCCTTGTTGAAATGCCAAACAGCCAGTCGGAGTTCCTGCGCGTTACGTGCCAGAGCCCATTCACGCACTCTGTTCATCAATACTTTACCCACTCCTTGCCCTCTGTATATTTCAAGAACACATATTGAGCAAATCCTACAACCAGGGACTGGCTTCAGAAGTGGACTTGTTGGTATTGATATGTTCGCTGCAATAAACCCGATGGGAAGAGAGTTATGCCGGGCTATAAACGCAACATGATCATCAGTTTCAATAAATTCCATCCAATGGGGTTCATCTGCTCCCTCATTCAAAGTCACATCAGCATAAATATCTGGGCGCGCTTTATGATGGATGATATTGAGCTCGCGAGCCAAATCACTAATGATCGCAAGATCAGAACGTATTGCTTCTCGGATACTGAGTTCCATATCCAAATTTTTTATCTCCAATGAGGATCCTCGACCGAGCCTGTCAGCCAGTCGGATTAATTATAAAATCAGTTACGACGAGGATGCATTACAGAAAATTTGCACTTTTCGTTGAGTCCTGTGGACCTGGATTGCATTGTTCTTTTGTTCCTGGGAGATAAAAAGTGCCATTCTTAGCAGGATCCGTTCCTCCTGGGCATCCTGCCCTACCTGGTGAATTATCTGAACTGCCGCCGTCAGAACCCCTCCCTCCGTCTGCACCTGGTTTACCAGGTTGTGACATAGACCCACCGTTTCCACCATCCGCCCCCTTACCTCCCGCACCACCATCTGCAGCACCCACAGAAAAAGCGACAAGCACGAAAATACACACCAAAAAGTGTTTATCCATATATGCATCTCCATTATTGAATAGACTCATGCTGGCCACATGAATTTTCTAAAATATCCGTTGAATCTGCTCTCATCAATTAAAATATCGTGATGTATATAATGTCCGCTGTTGGCACACAGCAGACAAGCACGTGGCGCTGAAGGTCCGCCGTGAGCGAGATATAGTCATTCGCAATTTATCGATAAAAGATGCAGGCTTGTAAAACGGTCGCGCATTTATCGTGTAGAAATAAAGCAGGCTTTCTATATAGTTGGATGATGAACTTTCAAAACTCAGCAGGTAATTGCATGATCTTAAGTGTTAATCACGTTGGTTTTTCAGTTAAAAACATTGAAGACTCATTATTATTTTGGACTCAGATTCTTGGCGGTAAATTATTACGTGAAGGAAAAATGTCTGGACCTATAATCGATGAGGTAACAGGTGCAAGGGGAGCTGATGTACGAATGGCTTTGCTTGAACTGGCTGATATTCAAATTGAATTACTACAATACAATAACATTGAGCAGCCAGAAGAACCTTCAGCGCCCTATATCCCAGGCTACGCTCACCTTGCTTTTATAGTTGAGGAGCTTGATACGCTCTTGGGCAAAGTATCGGACTACGGCTGGAAGACGCCGGGTAAACCTCAGACAGTGTTGTCAGGCCCCATGCAGGGAACCAGAGTAATATATTTACAAAGCCCTGATGGTCAGACGCTTGAATTGATGGAACGCAGTCAATGAGGCCCACATATTATGACCTGTTATCCTCTAATTAAAACAGTGATATTACCAGACCACAAACCGCGGCAGCGGAAGCCAGGCCAATCACTATGGACAGACCGGCTCCGGTTTTAGCAACCGCGGCGGCTGCACAGGTGGCAGCATGGGAAATCATCGCTAACTGAAATATGTATTTTTTACTGACGGCACAGATATAAAAACCGCCCTCAGCGACTCTGTTTACGCCGGTAAACTGTCAACAACCGCCGGATTAAAAAAAATCAATTTTGAAACTGAGGCGACTGAAGAACGCCTGGCGAAGGCGGAGCTGAAAACTTATCTCGAAAAAATACGGACACGCTGAAAGAGTTTACGGGAAATATTGGCTTCAGTGCGGTCATTGAATCATTACTCCGGTAGCAGCATTAACAGGCGCTCCGGTCTTCTCTGTTTCGATAAATCCATCCAGAAAGACCGGAAGCGCCCACAGCTGCCTGACGCCTCTTAATGCTCTTGCGGCGGGGAAAAATTCCTCAGCCTACTGCTCCAGCGCTTTAAGAATTTCTGAAGGGCTGGCGTTCCCCAAAAAAACCACTGGCTTATCCTGTACCACCACCATCACAGGTGAGACCTGAATGCCAACACGTTCCGCCAGGGCAGACTGTGCCATAACCCTCCTTACACATTCAGGCGTCGCATCATTATCAGGCAAAAAGCCGGTCATGGCTTTCCGCAGGCTCTCACGCGGTGAAACGGAACACCACACTCTGGCCATATCGCCGATAACCTGCTGTTTTATTGCCGGCGGAGCAACGGTCAGGAAGGACATGGTGAGCCCTGCATCCGTGTACTGCTGTACCCTTTTGACCACATCGGTACAATAACTGCACTGATTGTCAATAAAGATCACAAGGTGATATTTTTCCGGCGTCGCTGGCCATGTAATCGGTGAAAGCTCGCTGAGCTTTGCCGTAATTTCCTGCACGGACTGTTCGGGCGACAGCTCATCAGAGGCTGCAGCGAAAGGAAAGCACAGGATAATTAAAAACAACATCAGGTAACTTTTCATATTTTATTCCGCGCATTTGAACCAGGTATTCAGCATCTAAATAACCGGACCATTGATAGTGATAATTCTGTCAGCCGAAGCGATAGTTGAGGAGCGATGAGCAATAATAATTCGCGTAATATTCGGCCCGGCGATAGCCTCATTGATGACGTTTTCATTTTTTTCATCAAGATGGCTGGTCGCCTCGTCCATGAAAATAATACCGGGACGACGATAAAGAGCGTGGGCAATAAAGATTCGCTGACGCTGTCCTCCTGATAAACCTTCACCCAACTCCCCGACGAAAGTGTCATAGCCCATAGGCAGACACATAATATCGTCATGGCTGTTGCAAAGGCGCGTACATTTCATCATGTATTCTTCATCAACAGCATTGCTGAAGCCGGTAATGTTTTCCCTGAGCGAACAGGCAAAGAGTCTGTCATCCTTAAGGATGCATGAAATCCCTTTTCTGTAATTGTTCAGGCCTAGTGCAAGGATGTCATAACCTCCGGCTTTGATGATCCCGCAGTCGGGCCTGATAAGTCCAGCCATGACCCTCATCAGTGTGGTTTTACCACAGCCGGACGGCTCCGTTAACGGCTACCGGCCCCAGCGGGCCGAAGTTGTCGAACGACTTGCCGAGATGCCACTGCTTGTGGCGCTTCTGCCAGTCGCGTGCGGTCACGTCGTTGAGGATGGTGTAACCCCAGACGTGGTTCAGCGCGTCCGCCCTTGCCGATGATGACCGCCAGCTCCGCCTCGTAGTCCAATGCATCGCTCACGCCCGCCGCATCCCAGATGCGGTCGCCGTACGCGATCACCGTCTCCGGCATCTTGGAGAACACGATCGGGCTGGTCGGAATCGCATCGGCCGCCGTCTGGTCGGCATCGAAGCCGCTCTTGGTGAACTCCTGCGCGTGGTTGGTGTAGTTCTTGCCGACGCAGAACAGGTTACGGGCCGGCTTCGGGATCGGTGCGAGCAGCCGCACCGAGGCCAAATCCAGCGCAGGGGCATCGCTCTTGAGCGACGCTAAAGGCACGTCACTGCCGGTTCGCCCGCCACGCGCTCGGCGCGTCCGTACATGGGCGAACTGTCCACCACGCGGCCGCCGGAGGCGAACAGTGCATCCAGCACCCCGGCAAGCCGGGCGGCATTCCCGCCCGACAGCGTAATGTCGAAGCCCCGGTAGGTGCCCAGGCCGATAACCGGCAGAGCTTCCTGCGAGGATGGGATGAGACGAGTCTGCATCGCCGCTTGCCTCAGCCCTGTTGTCGCAGCAGCGCCTGCGCGACGCCTTCGGAGCTTGCGGGGTTCTGGCCGGTCACGAGGCGGTCGTGCGAGGTCAGAACGAACAGAATCTTCATGGGGTCATCCTTTCTTGGGTTGCGGTGCCATAAGGGATGGCTGCTGTACGGAGAATCAAGCTGCCGCAGCCCAGGCGTCGATGCCCGCCTTGGCGATGGCCTCGTCCTGGTCGGGCGTGCCGCCGGACACGCCCACGGCGCCGACGAGTTGATCGCCCGAGAACACCGGCAAGCCGCCCTGAATCGGCAGGCGGCCATCGTCGAAACTCGCCAGCGTCAGGCGGGCCAACGTCGCTGTCTCGATGATACCGCTGGGCTTTTTCATCATCGCCGAGGTCAGCGCCTTGCCACGCGCCACGTCCGGCGTCTGGAACGAGGCCCCGTCCCTGCGGGCGAGCAGCACGAGATGCCCGGCCGGGTCGAGCACGGCAATGCTAGCGGCCAGGCCCAGGCTGGCGGCGGCTTCGATGCTGGCATTCACGATGCGCTGGGCATCGGCGTAGTCGAGATGGGAATGGGTTTTCATGGAATGGCTCCTTTTCAGTTGCTATGGATCAGGCTTGCGCGCCCGAGGAATGAGAGGAGGATGGCCGGTTCAGGATAAGCACTACGCCAGCCATGGCTGCGAGCGCCAGAGCCAGAACACAGACGGCAGTCCAGCCGCCCAGACTCCAGGCCAGCGTGCCCGCGAACGAACCAGCCGCGCCGCCACCGAAGGTGGCGACCATGTAGAGCGTGTTGACGCGGGCGCGGATGTCGTTGCCGAGCGCGAAGATGCGGGTCTGGTTGGCGATCTGGCCGCTTTGCAGGCCGAAGTCGAGCAGGTTGACCGCCACCACCAGCGCCAGCAGCGAGATGCCGCCGACCCAGCCCCCCAGCGCGAAGGCCACGGCGACGGCCGCCAGCGACAGCAGGTTGACCTTGAACGAGCCGATGCGGTCAGACAGCCGTCCGGCCATCGGCGCCAGGATGGCCCCCGGCGCGCCGTACAACCCGAACAGACCGGCGGCAGCAGGGCCGAGGCCGAAGGCCGGACTGGCCAGCTCGAAGGCCAAGGTTGCCCAGAAAGCCGAGAAGGCGCCGAAGACCAGGAAGCCCAGCGTCATCGACAGGCGCAGCGGACGGTACCGCAGCAGCGGCGGCAGCGAGCGCAGCAGGTTAAGGTAGCCGGTATGCGTTGCCCCACGCTCGCGGTCAGGGATCAGACGCGGCACGATCAATAGCAACAGCCCGGTCAGGATCGCCGCCAGCAGGTAGGGCGAACGCCAGGTGTCGGTCGCCTGCGCCACCGCGCCGGAAACAGTACGCGACAGCAGGATGCCGAGAATCAGCCCGGTTTGCAGCGTGCCAATGATGCGCCCGCGATGTTCGGGTGCGGCCAGCCCCGAAATGATCGGGATCAGGATTTGCGGGATGACCGTCGTGGCCGTCAGTGCCACACTGGCCGCGATCAGCAGCGGCGTCGTCGGCGACAGGGCGGCCGCCAGCAGGAACAGCGCAGTCAGCGCCAGCAGCGTGCGCGCCAGCTTGCGTGAAGCAATCACATCAGCCAGCGGTAGCACCAGCAGGATGCCCAGCGCGTAGCCGACCTGCGCGCCGACAGCGACCAGACCGGCGGTCTGCGCGGGCACGCCCAGGCTCACCGCGATCTGGTCGAGCAGCGGCTGGCACAGATAGACATTGCCGACGGTGATGCCGCAGGCCGCCGCCAGCAGCGCCAGCGTGCCGCGCCCCGGCTGGGACGCGGCCGTTGAGGGGGTATTCTTTGTGTTCATGGGACTCACTCGGTTGAAGGGAGTGCTTTGCTTGCTCTCACATGCACTGCACGGTATAGTGCAATTCTGTATTGCACAATGCAGTGCAGTCAAGAGGAGATTCATATGCCCACACAAAAGCGCAACACGGCCTCGTCGCAGCCCGTGGTTTCGATCTTTGAGGCTGTAGCGGCGCCTGCGGCCGCGCTCTCCAAGCGCGACGCCATCCTTGCAGCGGCCACACGGGTCTTTCTGCGGCAGGGCTACGAGAGCACGAGCATGGATCTGGTGTCACAGGAGGCTGGTGCCGCGCGGCGCACGCTCTACAACCAGTTCCCGGACGGCAAGGAAGCCCTGTTCCGCGCCGTGATCGAGCGCGTCTGGAGCGCCTTCCCGGTGCTGGACATTGTGGCCGAGGCCGAGACGCAGGCCGACCCGGAAGTCGGCCTGCGCCGCATCGCAGTCGCAGTTGCCGCGTTCTGGGAGCCGCCGCTGGCGATCGATTTCCTACGCATGGTCATCGCCGAGGGCGCGCGCTTCCCGGATCTCATCGAGAGCTTCTTCGAGCACGGCAAGACGCCGGCGATGGGGGCCGTGCGCGCCTATATCGAGAAACAAGCCGAAATCGGGGCGTTGAACGTCACGAACGGCGAACGCGCCGCCCGCCAGTTCCTGGGTCTGATCGACGAGCCGCTGTTATGGATTCGGGTATTGGGACGTGACGAGAAATTCAGCCGTACCGAACGCCAGGCGGTGATCGATGAGGCCGTGGACATCTTCCTCGGCCATTACAGAACCAAGGGTGCCAGGACATCCTGACTACAACCCACCTTTGCTATGACAGGAAATCAAAGATGCCACTTATCAAGTTTGACGTGATCGAAGGTCGCAGTGAGGAACAGATCCGCACGCTGCTGGACGCTGCCCATGAGGCAATGGTTCAGGCGTTCCAGGTGCCGCCCAGTGACCGCTATCAGGTCGTGACTCAACACCGTCCCGGCGAATTGGTATTGCAAGACACCGGGCTGGGCTATTCGCGCTCGGCCCATGTCGTGCTGCTGACGGTCGTATCCCGCCCGCGTCGGCAAGAACAGAAAACCGAGTTCTACCGACTGCTGGCGGAGAAATTGCAGGCTGCGTGTGGTCTGTCGCCGGATGACCTGATCGTTTCGCTGGTGGAGAACACCGACGCCGACTGGTCTTTCGGGCGCGGGCGCGCGCAATTCCTGACTGGCGAGTTGTGACTGACGCTGCAACCGTCAGCACGCCCCATCATCGATAGGAGAATCAATTCATGAGCACGATCACCATCATCGCCTTCCCGACCGCTCCTGCCAGCAAGGAGCACGAGCTTGCCGCGCAGTTCGACAAACTGGTGCCGGCAACCCGCGCCGAACCTGGCTGTCTCGGTTTCACCGTTCATCAGCACCCGCAGATCGCCAACCGCTTCGCCGTGTACGAAAAATTCCGCGACCAGGCGGCGTTCGACGCCCATCTGCAATACGCGCATACCAAGGCATTCGTCGAATGGATTCAGGCCAGCGGCTCGGTGCTTCATTTTGAACGCTGGGACGAAAAAACCCAGCCATAAGTCGCACAGGTCGAGATCTTGAAAGAGAGCGCAGTTTATCGGCTGCGCTTTTTGTTATTTGATGGACGGCAGGCGGCTATGATGACTATCAGGCAAAGAGATCTTCACGTTAGCTGGCATTGAGCTATCACCTTTAACGCTGAGGAGGTGACGAGTTCTATCCTCCAGAATTACGCAATTGAGAACTCCGCGGGTGTAAATTTCCGTATCAACGTTAATTCTGTTCGGCAGGCTTTCTACGTTCTTGGCCGGGGTATGTCCATGGACCACTACTTTCCCGAAATCTTTTCTTGACTCCAAGAATTTGTACCGGATCCACGTCAGGTCATGATCAGTCTGCTGATCGAGCGGGATATCTGGATCAACGCCCGCGTGGGCAAAAAAGTAGTCACCAAATTCAAAGTGACTCAGTAATGAACGAAAGAACGCCATATGTTCCACTGGCACTAGGTTCAAGAATTGATGACGGACATCTTCGGCAACCAAGGGGTCCTCGATGCCTGCTTCAATTTGCGACAAGGGCACCCCATATGAACAGAGAGTCTGCACACCTCCTTTTCGGCCCCAGACAGGAAGAACGGTACTGTCTTGCGAGAAATCGATGAGCCATTGCTCATGGTTACCTCTCAATAAAACACAGTCCAAGATTCTGCTTTTCTGCAGTTCACAAAGTCTTTCGACCACGAGTTTGGAGTTCGGGCCACGATCGATATAGTCACCAAGAAATACAATGATGGGGTTTTCGCTCGGCACCTCCGCCATATCTTCCCAGATTCTCCTCACCATGGAGTTGAGCTGAAAATCATAGCCGTGGATATCAGCGACCGCGTAGATCCGGCGAGAGGTCATCGGTGCTTGCGCTCTGATACGGAAGTGCTCCCAATCCCCACTTCTGAAATCCACTTCCAACGGTATTCTAACGTTCTCCGCGCGGACTGTGTTGGTCATTGTACCGCTCCGACACCGCCACTTGTCGTGATGTCGTGCGACATAGTCCCCTCAACGCCTCCTTCGTTCAGGTACATGCGGTCACCCAACTTGGAGACGCTTAGCACGGTTGGTTTGATGCCTCCCGACGATCGTATCCTCTTACTGGTGACCTCGCTCAAAATTGACCTGTCGTCAGTAAGCTCTCTTAGGATCCTCCCGCTCATTGATGCTGGGCATGGTATACCTAATATGCTCAGGACTGTCGGAGCGATATCTGTGATCGAGCTTGGCGCATCCGTAATGAGCCCCTTCGCCTGCCCCGCTCCATAGGTGGCTAGAACGGACGAAAGCTCGGCAGCGTGAAGACCGCCATGTGTTCCACCACCCAACCGCAAGTCGTAGTCACCCGCATCATAATAGGCACTACCACGGATGCCAGCTGCGCTGACGCCGAGACCAGCTGCAAGATTGACGCATAAATCTGGTGCGCGGGGTCCGCCAGCACCAATGAGTTCGAGCGCCAGCGTATTGGCCAGGATACCGTCAGGGCCCCCCGGCTCAATGGCACGAGTAAATGCACCACCGAACCATTCTTGTTCAGTCAGAAAGCTCAAAACATCCCCGAGAAGTACGGGATCGAACCTTCGCATCCAAATTCCCGCTGCACGGCCGGGTCTCAAAAGAAGATCAGTAGCATTATCCTCGAAAGACGAGTCTGCGGCAAAGCCGGCCTTTCGCAGTTCTTCTGCAACTGACACTAAACCACTAATAGTAATGTGCCCGTGGTCAGACACGACGAAGATGCTGATTTCGTCCCGGTCGGGTTGAAGGCTGTGCCAAGAGAGAAACTCTCCTACCACATCGTCACAAAGGCGCATCCTGTCATAATGTTCGGGTGAGCCTAATCCGTACAAATGCGTCGCGCTGTCGACCTCTGTGAACCACAGGATAGATACGTCTGGACGATGGTGTGGCCATACTTCCTTCTGAAACAACTTGAGAGCTGTTTTCGGGCCGTCCACGGAGAGGCCTCCGGCTGGAATTTTTAGATTGCGATGCGCTCTCGCTGCGAAGTCATGAGGGAAGGAAGTCTGGGGGTGTTTTACATTGAACCCAATTTGTCCGTACTTGTCACCTTGCCAATTCAACGCCGACAGAGCTCCAGGGCCACTGGATGTTATGACTGCGAGTTTTTTCTCTGCGTCACGCAAGACTTTCGCAAGCGATGTAGCGGTGACCAACTGCCCTTTGAGCCGATTATCTGCAGCATACCAGTCGTGGGTAGTTTCAGTGAAAATCTGATTGGGGTCGGTGTCTCTGATGTAGAACTGATTACCGAAAATCCCGTTGGTTTCAGCGTGTGCTCCGG
>Ga0247732_10000100_pt1 | contig 58211 bp, 58 predicted proteins | sample UWRJL163409C2_FD_180940 | JGI IMG/M metagenome (GOLD analysis project Ga0247732, IMG submission 180940) | Plant litter microbial communities from Arlington Agricultural Research Station in Wisconsin, United States - UWRJ-L163-409C-2 | ecosystem: Environmental > Terrestrial > Plant litter >... | reverse complement strand
TCTCGCTGCCGGGCGGGGCGACGCTGACGCTGACGCCGCCGGCGGCCGGCGCGAGCGCGTGGGCGCAGGCGTGGTTCTACCCGAACCTGCACGGCGACGTGATCCTGCGGGCTGACGGCGCCGGAGCCCGCGTCGGCGTGCGCAGCATGTTCGACCCGTTCGGGCAGCCCATCGACCCGGTCACGGGCAGGATCGGCACCACGGCCGCGGACGACGCGGTGCTGGACACCACCCCGGGGGATGCGGACCTGGCGTTCGTGGGTGGGCACGGCAAGCTCTACGAGCACGGCGGCACCATCGCCACTATCGAGATGGGAGCGCGGCAGTACGTCGCGGCGCTGGGCAGGTTCCTCGAGGTCGACCCGGTCGAGGGCGGAGTCAGCAACGCGTACGACTACCCGGCAGACCCCATCAACAAGTTGGACCTCAGCGGCATGAAGGTTGCTAATGAGGGGGGCGGATGCTCAGGTGCAGGGCAAGCGCAGTGCCGGGCCAAGCACGCCGCTGCTGTTGCCGCGAAGGCAGCGGCCAAAGCCTATGGTTCAGCGATTCCGAGATGTCGAGCGCACGCTACGAGCCCCGTATGCATTCTTTCTATCGCGGGGAACGAATACACCTCCGCCCCAGGCGACAGTGGCCGCTATGTATGGATGGTTCTGCTGGACAGCAGCAACCCACAGGGTCAGACCCTGCGAGTTTTCCCTACACGCGGCCCTAGTGGGGAAGCCTGGGCGAACTTCGCGAACGGAGGCGAGTCACGAAACAGAATGTGGGCCGAACTCTCCGGAATCGTGCCTAGTCAATTCTTGACGGACAGCATCTCGGATCAGATGATTTGCCATATGATCGGGGCACCAACGAAGCCCTCTTGGAATCTGGACTCATGGCACGAGAATGTTGGAATACTTCGCATGGGACTCACAAAGTGCAACCCAGGAGGTGAAGAGGTTGGCGGCTGAGATAGTTATGGTGCGAAAGGCGTCACGACAAGGACTTGTCTGGTCACTGATCGCGCTGGTACTTGTTCTGGCCATCGCCGGAATGTCCTTCGTGATCATGTATGTAGATCCTCTGCAGACGATCACTCGAGATCTTGACAGGCTCTATGCAAACGAGGTGGCCAGTGGCTCTTCTGCCGCTGACACATCGTGGTTGATTGTTTGGGTCTTGGTGTGCCTTGCGTTTACCGGTTTCATTGTCGCTCTGGGTTTGCACGAACCCAAGACGGGCTTAACCCCAGCACATCTGGTCTGGAGGACCGTGAATCTCGCAGCACTGGGCCTCTGCGTCATTGTCCTTACAAGCGCTGTGCCCGCGTTCTTCATAGGCGTGTCTCTCGTCGTGGAGGCTGAAAATGGTGGATTCTATGCGGGAACTTTGGGCCCATCATCCACCTTGTTGTCCTTGCAAGGATTGGCCGTAGTAGTGATGGTTGCGCTAGTCGGTTCAGCGATCGTTGAGCGACTGGGCCGCTCTAGGCGACTAATTGGGCAACGGAGAAATATCCAAGCGTACTGATGTGGGAGCGGCGGCCCCACGGCAGCGGTAGGAGGTTGCTGGTCGATAGTCGCATCCGTTGAGGGTTTCGGCTGCTCCTCGGATTAGGCCACTGTTGCGGCCGGTGCATGGATCACCAGTTCGTCGACACCGCGGCCGGTCAGGACTTCTGGGTGCAGCACCAGGTCGCCGTCTCGACCGTGGTGGGGCAGACGATGCGCATCAGCGACACGGCGCCGACCAACCACCGGCGCAACCTCGTGGGCGCAGGCGTGGTTCTACCCGAACCTGCACGGCGACGTGATCCTGCGGGCTGACGGCGCCGGAGCCCGCGTCGGGGTCCGCTCCATGTTCGACCCGTTTGGGCAGCCCATCGACCCGGCGACGGGCAGGATCGGCACCACGGCCGCGGACGACGCGGTGCTGGACACCACCCCGGGGGACGCGGACCTGGCGTTCGTGGGCGGGCACGGCAAGCTCTACGAGCACGGCGGCTCGATCGCGACGGTGGAGATGGGGGCGCGGCAGTACGTGGCGGCGCTGGGCAGGTTCCTCGAGGTCGACCCGGTCGAGGGCGGGGTGAGCAACGCCTACGACTACCCGGCCGACCCCATCAACCAACTCGACCTCACCGGAATGAAGACGACCGTGGAGGGCGGGGGCAGTAAGTTGAAAGCTGGTTCGCATTACACCATGACTTGGACTATTGGGCTTGTGTCCACATATGGTTCTGCGAAGAACGCCATGAAGACGTTCCAGTCGAAACCAAGCGCGATTTTTCCCTTCCCGGTTTCGGGATGCTCCAAATTTGTGGAGGGTGCGAGGTGCAACCTGCAAGTGATCCCAGGCGGGCTTTTCAATAGCAGCGGAACGGTGAAGGTTCACGCCACCGCTACGTCTACGAAGTTCACAGTCACATCAGAGGGCTATTTCGACGCACCTGGCTCGATTATCATTTTCAAAACTTTTGAGCGCGACGGCATCCTGTACTTGTCGCAGACAGCCCAAGCGTATGAGACGGTTCCAGCTGCACAACTCGGGCTCGAGTTTGGTTTTGTTGAAGCCAATTGGCGGCAGCAGGCAGCCAATCTGAGGGACTCGCTGTATGTGCCGTACTCCTACTACTGACCGGAAGGACAGCGTTTTGATCCGTGTGAGAGCAGCGTTGCGAAAGTGGAATCTTCAACCAGCATGGCGCTCGGTGCTGTTTGCTGGGCCTCTGGGCGGTGCTGCGGTTGCAGTCTTCGTCTCGGTATTCATATATCTGCCCCTTACGGCCAATGACACTTTCAGTCAGAGCGTCGGGATTCTTCTGCCCTACGTAGCCGCCGTTGCTTTGCTCTCTGGATTCATCGCTGGCGCCGCTGCCTCGACCGGAGGATCACTACTCCGCCTTTTGACTCTGAGGAGTGCGCGCGTTGTGCGCGCAGCGACTACAGGCATTGGTGCTGCTGTTGGAACCATCCCGATTTCTCTCGCTCTCGCGTGGTTTCTTATCATCCCGCCGTTAGTTCCCGTGGTGGTTGTGTCGCTTGCCGCTGGTGTCTCGCTTGCAATCGTTGACTACGCGAACCGCCATGCCGATGTGGTTATGGATTTGGATCAAGCGGATCGGACTTGACGCCCTCGCGGCGTCAGCGATTAACCCTGATTAAAAGCGTGCCCTCCACGACGCCCACCACTTTCGGGAAATCGTCAACGACAGGATGGAACTAAAGATTCTCCCGGACGTCAAAATGACGTTTGATGCATCATCAAGCTTTACCGGAAGGTCGTGCTCAATATGGCTCAGGCCAGGCCGCATCGATGAGTTCGATGCGGATAGTTGCGAGCGCGACTTGCCTGGCTGCGGACGCTAATGAAAAGGTTTCGATCCAGGCTCGGATCGATTGCGATCGGTGTCGTTGTGGTGGGCGCAGCTGGTGGGTGCGCTCGCAATCGGGATATCGACGGAGCCGTGTACGGTTCCGTTGGACTTGGCGGTGGAGGAAAGTTCTCGGCCACTGTGGATGTCGGTGGGTCCACAGGCGCGGGCAACGGCGCCAGCCAAACCGTGGATTTGAACGGCCCCGATTGCGAAATTGCAGGGAGCTGGGGATCGGGCTTGGAAATCGGTGTCGGAGCAGGATGCTCGGTGGGAATGAGGTGGACGGCATGAGAGAGGTCGAGATCGGGTGAACCAGCTGATAACTATTGGACTAGGGGTGGTCGCAGCGGTTATCGGGATCGCGATTATCGCCTCCGCGCGAGAGACCGCTGAAGATTTGGATAGATCTCGCAGAGGGACCCCGGTGCCGGAGGGTGCCTTCAACTCTGGATCAGTAGGTTGCGCAGGAATCGCTTTCGTACTGGTCGGGATCCTGATGGTGATTCTGGGAGTTGTGTTTCGATAGTCCTCATCTTCGAGGTCTCATGGTCAGGTAACACAGTCGACGCTCATGCAGAAGCCTCGGGCTTGCCCTCGATGCCACTTTCGGTGCGGTGGACGGCACAACTGTGCGATACAGCGGCTTTCGCATAATTTGGTCAACCATAAATGTGGGGCCGATTGTGGTTCTGCCGTGACTGAAGCGCTTGTGTCGTTGACGTCCACTGCGGTTGGGTCGATGGTTTTCGGTGTCGCTAACGACTGGGATGGTGCGACTCCTCGCACGCTGGGTGCGGGGCAGTCGATGGATCACCAGTTCGTCGACACGGCGGCCGGTCAGGCTTTCTGGGTGCAGCACCAGGTCGCCGTCTCGACCGCGGTGGGGCAGACGATGCGCATCAGCGACACGGCGCCCACCAACCACCGGTGGAACCTGGTGGCTGTTGAGGTGGTGCCTGACGCGGGTGCCACCGCGGTGGTGCCCGTCACCGAGACCGCCCGCTACACGGCGGGGGCTGTGCTCAACGCGGCGGGCGCGGTGGTGCAGCGCACCGTCTCGCTGCCGGGCGGGGCGACGCTGACGCTGACGCCGCCGGCGGCCGGCGCGAGCTCGTGGGCGCAGGCGTGGTTCTACCCGAACCTGCACGGCGACGTGATCCTGCGGGCCGACGGCGCCGGCGCCCGCGTGGGGGTGCGCAGCATGTTCGACCCGTTCGGGCAGCCCATCGACCTGGTCACGGGGAGGATCGGCACGGCTGCCGCGGACGACGCGGTGCTGGACACCACCCCGGGGGATGCGGACCTGGCGTTCGTGGGCGGGCACGGCAAGCTCTACGAGCACGGCGGCTCCATCGCCACTATCGAGATGGGGGCGCGGCAGTACGTCGCCGCGCTGGGCAGGTTCCTCGAGGTCGACCCGGTCGAGGGCGGCGTCAGCAACTCGTACGACTACCCATCCGACCCGATCAACCAACTCGACTTGAGTGGCCTTGCTGTGCTGGCCGAAGCCGGGGGTTGCACCACATCTGCCTGTCGCGCCGCCCATGCTGTTGCGGTAGTGGCAAGGAAGAATCGGGCTTCTGCAGGCGTTGGGGTGCTTAAGCCAATCGCGCGTGTGGCCCTACCTGTTGCCAATTGGGCTCTCACTCCTGTGAACCTACCGAACACAAAAATAATTACTGGCCCCATCAACGTCGTGTGGGGAGCTTACAAAGTAGTCAGTGGTGCCACTCTCTTCACAGCCGGGGTTGGAGCCGATGCCACCGGGATCGGTGCTTTCTTGGGCGTCCCTGCAAACATATGGGGAGGCGTACAGGTTGGCACAGGCCTGATGAAAATGGCGAAGGGAGGCGACCAACTCCTCAACATTAATCAAGAGGGTATTGTGCGCGAGTCCCCACTAAAGTGGTCCGGAGACCTTGCGTGCGGTCTTCTACCTTGCGGCGATAACGCAGTCGACATCATAGGAGGCCTTCCGTGAAGCCTGGTTTTTTTGGGGTCGCTGCCGCAGTGGTGGTGTTGTCGATTCGGGGTGCGTTGCTTTGGCTGCTCGTCCCAGTGGGCACACTAATCTGGGCCTTCGGGTTTCAGTGGTTGGGTGAGAACCGAAGTTCCCTTGGGGCATTCTTGGGTTGGTTGGACCTCAACCTCGCTTTCGTCCTCATACAGGGGCCGTTTAGCTCTCTTTTCCCCACGGCCCCCGCCAAGTGGATTCCGGCGAGTGAGCGGTCAAAAGTCACACATCGAATCGGTGCTGGTGGACCTTCTCTGCGTTGAGTTCGACGGGAGCTCCGGAATATCGCATTGGCCACGGCGTAGTGCAGCGAGGCGTGCCATACCTGCGATTACCGCTCGGTCATTATCGGAGAGATCTGGCTCGCTTGGCTCATCGAACGAGTTTCTATTGCCGTCGCTGGCATACGACGCGCACGGCAATACGACCTGCCTCACGGACTAGCTGTTGGCGTACGACCTGTCCGACAACCACGCCACCACCACGCTCGATGACGGCACGGTAGGTCTCCTCCCCGCGGGACGTGTCCGGCGGCATCGTGCAGCGCACCCAAAGCCCGTCTGCGGGTGCGGCGACGGTGACCCGGTACACGGCGGGCGCGGTGCTGGAGCACAACCTGGGCTGCCAGGCGGCGCGCACCGACGGCACGGTCGCCGGGTTCTACTCGAACCTGCTCGGCGACGTGATCCTGCGGGCCGACGGCGCCGGCGCGCGTGTGGGCGTGCGCAGCAGGTTCGACCCGTTCGGGCAGCCCATCGACCCGGCCACGGGCAGGATCGGCACCACGGGCGCGTCCCCCGCGGTGCTGGACACCACCGCGGGGGACGCGGACCTGGCGTTCGTGGGCGTGGGGCAGGCGATGCGCATCAGCGACACGGCGCCGACCAACCACCGGTGGAACCTGGTGGCTGTTGAGGTGGTGCCTGACGCGGGTGCGACCGCGGTGGTGCCGGTGACCGAGACCGCCCGCTACACGGCGGGGGCGGTGCTGAACGCGGCGGGGGCGGTGGTGCAGCGCACCGTCTCGCTGCCGGGCGGGGCGACGCTGACGCTGACGCCGCCGGCGGCCGGCGCGAGCGCGTGGGCGCAGGCGTGGTTCTACCCGAACCTGCACGGCGACGTGATCCTGCGGGCTGACGGTGCCGGAGCCCGCGTCGGGACCCGTACGGCGTTCGACCCGTTCGGGCAGCCGATCGACCCGGTCACGGGGAGGATCGGCACCACGGCCGCGGACGACGCGGTGCTGGACACCACCCCGGGGGATGCGGACCTGGCGTTCGGGGGTGGGCACGGCAAGCCCTTCGAGCACGGCGGCTCGATCGCGACGGTGGAGATGGGGGCGCGGCAGTACGTGGCGGCGCTGGGCGGGTTCCTCGAGGTCGACCCCGTCGAGGGCGGGGTGAGCAACGCGTATGACTACCCGGCCGATCCGATCAATCAGCTCGACCTCACCGGGCTGACTCGGATACCCGAGCAATGGGGTGGTGGTGGTGGTGGTGCTTGGGGCAATTTCTTCAAGTCCCTGTTTGCCACAGTAGGTAAGGTGTTCACGCGCCTTGGCAGTAGAACGAAAGTGCCGGGATCTGCGCCCCCGGTGATCACTCCGAGCCCCGCGGTGCCTCTTCTTGGACGTCCTGCGGGGGTCCCATCAACTTGGAAGCAAAAGCCAAGCAACAGCGAAGGCGGAACCAAGTTCGTGGATCCCCTCAACGGGGGAACAACGTTAGATTGCACCCCGGCACTCCCGGGAGCAAGTTTCCGAATTCTCAGGGTCCCTACGTGCGATGGCTTCGCAACGGAGGATACTTTGATCGATATGGGAATCCCGTGAGCCCAGATGACCCAGCGGGTCACATTCCTTTGGAAGTTTTCAAGTTTGACATGGGGGTCTACCTGTGAGGTATCTGCAGCACGACCTGATACGAGCGGCACTCGCTGAACTATCTGACGCTCAGTTCCAAGAGTTGGCATGGAAAGACCAGATCCCGGGGGAGCTTCACAGCTTCGAGGAGTGCTTGGAAATGTTGTACACCGACAGCGGCCTCACCGACGCCCTTGAGTCGAGCGACGCCTTTTCGCCTGAGATTGATGCGCGATTCGGAGTTCTGCAGCGGCTAGCTAACCAGATCGACCCCCGTCGATCGGTCGAAGAATTACTGAACGATCCCATATTGCCGAGAGTCCGAATCTTGGCAGGCGAGCTGCTTTCCAATCTGAAGTAAGTCTTGTGGCGGCATCTAAGGTGATGGACGAGGCGCAAAGGCGGGCGCTGGCGGGTGAGAGCGGGTACGACGTTGCCAACGGGGCTGTGGCGGACATTGCTCAATTAGACGAAAGTGACCAGTCTGCCGCCAGTGGTTCCGCTCTTACTTACTGGATGGACATAAGTGACCTGATGGACTCACCGTGGGTGAATAGGAACGAAGTGTCTGAGCCCAAGAAGCCGTGGCGGCCATCCGGTTGGATAGTGCTCGGTGCTCTACTACTAGTTGCTCTGTGTTTGCGTGCCCTCGTCGGAGCCAATCGATATGGCAACGCAAGCGACCAGCTCCGGCTAGAGCTCGTGTTCTCCACAGTTGTGACAGTCATAGTCAGTGTCGCTGTCATCATGCTGATCATCTACGTAGGTGAGCGTCCTGGGCACGTGCGCATGCAGCGAGCCACTCAGTTTCTCGGCCCCGACCAAGAGGTGTGGGCTGTCAGGGTAGACAGCCGCTCTCGTGCAGTGCTGGGCACTATTTCGCGGGCAGACACAAGGAAGCTTGTGAAACCCGGGCTCTATTTTGTTGTGGCGTTCGATACAACGGGCATGAGAATCGTCGCATCCACTAAGGAACCCTCTCCCGGGTATTTCGTGCCGAGAGAGAACATTCGAAGGGTTCGAAGTCTTGAATATCGGCTTTCCCACGGTCGGAGTGAGACCGTCGCCGTCACTTTCGATCGAGATGGCAAGCACCTCGAACTGCCGCTGGTTCTCGTGGAGTGGAGATTCATTAGCCACCACCCCATTGGTCGAGGCCGCCGCGCTGAGGTGATTGCGCGCCTTGAGGGCTTGTGGGGTCTCGATCCGGCTCTAGTCAGATAACAGCTCTAGAACCGCGGTCGGGTCGATGGTGTTCGGCGTTGCCAACGACTGGGATGGTGCGACTCCTCGCACGCTGGCTGCAGCACCAGGTCGCTGTCTCGACTGCAGTGGGGCAGACGATGCGCATCAGCGACACGGCGCCGACCATCGAGAGAGTTGCCTCTGCTACTCCGGCGCGCCACCCGAGGCGGTGTCCGCCTCGACGTTGCCGTCGGGGGTGCCGGTGGTGTTGGCCTGGTCGTCGTCTGTCTTGTCCTTGTCCATGAGACGAGGGTAGGCATCCGTTCGGTTCCCAGCTAGACGGTTGACAGCAGCGGATAACGTTGGCGGCGATGATTGCCGACGTCCTCATTCAGTACAAGTGGCTTGCCCCCGCGGCGCTGCTGGTGATGATTGCGGTCGGTCCGTTCGTGGGGATGGCGTTGGTGCGGCATCCGCGCCTTGCCTGGGTTCTGGCCGGGCTGACGCTGCTGCCGGTTGCGGCGCTGACGCTGGTTCCGGTGCGCCGTCAGCTGTACGACGTGTGCGTGGTGCAGTGGACGCTGCCGACATTCGGACGCGTCGAGCTCATGGCCAACGTGGTGCTGTTCGTGCTGCCGGTGCTGTTCGCGAGTGTAGCCAGCGCGAAGCCACTGCGGATGCTGCTGGCCGCCAGCGCTCTCTCGGTCGTCATCGAGGTGTTTCAGGCGCTCGTGCCGGCGATCGGTCGCTCGTGCGACACGACCGACTGGCTCAACAATTCGATCGGCGCGGCCATTGGCGCGGTGCTCGCGATCGTGGCGCTGGGTCTCAGAAAGAGGAGGGTCGCATGATCACGCCCGGAACCTACCGGCACTACAAGGGCAACCTCTATGAGGTGGTCGATGTGGCGCGGCACTCCGAGACGGAGGAGCAGCTGGTCGTCTACCGCGCGCTCTATGGCGAGCGGGGGCTGTGGGTGCGGCCGCTCGCGATGTTCGACGAGACGGTCGTGGTTGACGGGGTCGAGCATCCGCGATTTGCACTAGTGAACTAGGCACTTCCTCAGGTTTCGTCTGAGAAAACCAATAATCTTCAGTCATGGAATTTGCGCTGGAGTTCACTCCCGATCTGCTCGTCGCCTTTCTCACGCTCTTCGTTCTCGAGATCGTTCTCGGCGTCGACAACGTGATCTTCATCTCGATCCTCGCCAGCAAGCTGCCGGTTGCGCAGCAGGCAAAGGCGCGCAACCTCGGGCTCAGCCTCGCGATGGTCACGCGCATCGGACTGCTGTTCGCGGCGACCTGGCTGGTCAGTGCGACCGACGACCTGTTCGCGCTGTTCGGCATGGGGTTCTCGATTCGCGACCTCATCCTGATTCTCGGTGGCGGCTTCCTTATCTATAAGGCCGTCAAGGAGATTCACGAGAAGCTCGAGGGAGCAGAGTCGCACGGCGCGGGCAACGGCAAGGCGGTCACCTTCGGTGCCGTCATCGGCCAGATTCTGCTGCTCGACATTGTGTTCTCTTTCGACTCGGTGATCACCGCGGTCGGCATGGTCGACAACATCCTGGTGATCATCGCGGCGGTCGTGCTCTCGTTCGGCGTGATGCTCTTCGCGGCGCGCTTCATCTTCGCCTTCGTCAACAAGCACCCCACGGTGAAGATGCTTGCGCTCGCGTTCCTCGTGCTCATCGGTGCCTTCCTCGTTGCCGAGGGATTCGACGTGCACGTCGACAAGGCGCTCATCTACGGGCCGATGGCCTTCGCCGTGATCGTCGAGGTGCTCAACCTCGTCTACAAGTCGCGCCAGGCGAAGAAGGCCGGCGTGGTCGTCGAGCCGGTGGCGCTTCGCCACGCCTACACAAAGGCGGACGCGACGGATGCCGTGCACGCCGCCACAGCGAAGGGCCCCGACGTCGGGTCGGTCGGCCTCAGCCGCCGCCCCGTCAGCGCCCCGGTCTCGAACTCGGACGGCCACCAGGAGCCGCACGGTCTCGCCTGAGTCGACAGTCTATGCAGCCGCATTGACAGGTTGTGCGCGCGGCGCCGAGGCTTGCTGCCGGGGCTGATTCGCTGGACGGAGGTGAACTCGACCGCGTGTCGGCCTGCCCCGACGATGACGTAGTGGGACGCGCGCAGCTGAGATGCCTTTCCCGCATCGCACTACAAAGGAGTCGACAATGACGTCAGAGCATGAGGCCGTGGAGCCTCAGCCAGCCAAGGCATCCAAACCCCGGATGTCGAACAAGAAGTACCTGCGCATCTGGATCCCGGTGCTCGCTTTTGTCACCGTTCTCGTCGTCGGCCTGAACATCGCTCTGTCGATCTTTGGCAACTTCGTCGACACCCAGCTGGGTGAGGGCAAGTACACGATCACCAACGCCGAAGGCACCGAGGACTGGGACACCGACTACAACCCAGCGAAGTACGACTCCCACGAGGCAGCGATGGCGGATGCCTCCAAGCTCGTTGAGGAGATCGAGGGTGAGGGCGTCGTGCTCACAAAGAACGAGGGCGCGGCTCTTCCGCTGGCCTCGGGCGCTCGCGTCACCCTGCTCGGCCGCTACGCGGCTGACCCGATCTACGGCGGCTCTGGCTCCGGTTCGGTCGACACCAGCACGGCGATCGACGCCTACGCGGGTCTGACCAACGCCGGCTTTGCCATCAACGACACGGTCTACAACGAGCTGAAGACCTTCGCGGCCACCGCGACCAAGGCAAACATCGTCATGGACAAGCCGGAGGAGTCGTTCTACACGATCGGCGAGATGCCGGTCGACCAGTACTCGGGCGCAGCCGTGTCGTCGTTCAGCGACTACAGCGACGCCGCGGTCGTCGTCATCGGCCGTGCCGGTGGCGAGGGTGGAGACCTCACCCGCGACATGTTCGACATCACCAACAACGCTAACGTCGACCCCCGCGCCCAGGAGGGCGAGCACCAGCTGCAGCTCAACCAGGACGAGAAGGCACTCATCGAGCTCGCCAAGTCGAACTTCGACACCGTCGTGGTCATCGTCAACGCCTCGACCACGATGGAGCTCGGCTCCATTCAGGACGACGCCGGCATCGACTCCGTGCTGCTCGTCGGCTCGCCCGGCCAGTCCGGTTACAACGCGGTTGGCAAGGTGCTCAACGGCACCATCAACCCGTCGGGTCGCACCGTCGACCTGTGGGCGTCGGACTTCAGGGCCGACCCGACCTTCGTCAACTTCGGCAACGAGGAGTACTCGAACATCGACTCCCCGAACGGCACCGGCTACTTCGTCGAGTACGAGGAGGGCATCTACGTCGGCTACCGCTACTACGAGACCGCCGCGGTCGAGGGCTACCTCGACTACGACGACGCCGTGGTCTATCCCTTCGGCTACGGGCTCTCGTACACCGACTTCAGCTGGGAGGTTACGGGCCAGGAGCTCGGCGGTATCGACGGCAGCATCTCGGTCGACGTTGAGGTAACGAACAACGGGGATGTCGCCGGCAAGGATGTCGTCGAGCTGTACTACAGCGCGCCGTACACCGCCGGTGGCATCGAGAAGTCGTCGGTGGTTCTGGGCGACTTCGCCAAGACTGGCGTAATCGAGCCGGGCGCGACCGAGACCGTCACCCTCACCTTCGCGGTCGAGGACATGGCCTCGTACGACTACAAGAACGAGAAGAGCTACGTGCTCGACGAGGGCGACTACCAGATTCTGGTGCAGTCCGACTCGCACACGATCGCCGACGGCGTCGAGCCGATCACGTACACGGTCGACAACACCAAGGTCTACTCCGGTGACAGCCACCGGGCATCTGACCAGGCAGCCACCACGAACGTCTTCGACGACGTGAACGCGCACTTCTCTGACGAGCAGGAGGACGGCAAGATCGTCAACTTCTCGCGTGCGGACTTCGCGGGCACCTTCCCGACGGCTCCGACCGACGCTGACCGCAAGGCCAGCGACGACATCGTCGCCGGTTTCGACGCCTACGACGCCGAGGCAGCAGCCAAGGATGCGGGCGACGTCGCGATGCCGTCGACCGGTGAGAAGAACGGTGTGCAGCTGATCGACCTGCGCGGTCGCAGCTATGACGACCCGCTGTGGGACGTTCTGCTCGACCAGCTCACCACCGAGGAGGTCAGCGCGATGATCCTCAACGGCGCCTACAACACCGCGGCCATCGAGTCCGTGGTGAAGCCGGCGACGGTCGACCTCGACGGACCGGCAGGCTTTAGCTCGTTCCTCAACGACGCCTACAAGGGCACCGCCTATACCTCGGCGGTCGTCATTGCGCAGACATGGAGCAAGGAGCTCGCCAACCGCATGGGCGTCATGATCGGTGAGGAAGCCCTCACCCTCGGAGCCAACGGCTGGTACGCGCCCGCGGTCAACATCCACCGCTCGCCCTTCGCAGGCCGCAACTTCGAGTACTACTCGGAGGACCCGCTGCTCTCGGGCGTCTTCGCTCGCGAGGTCTCGGACGGCGCGCTCAGCAAGGGCGTCTACACGACGATCAAGCACTTCGCCATGAACGACCAGGAGACGAACCGCGTCAACAACGGCATCGCCACCTGGGCGAACGAGCAGGCGATTCGCGAGGTCTACCTCAAGGCGTTCGAGATTCCGGTCAAGCAGGTCAGCGGCCAGCTCAACTACATCTCGGATGACAAGGGCACCTGGGCGACGGCCGAGATCGGGCAGACGGGCATCATGAGCTCGTTCAACCGCATCGGCTCGACCTGGGCCGGCGGCTCGCACGCATTGATGACGGATGTGCTGCGCACCGAGTGGGGCTTCCAGGGCTTCGTGATCACCGACTTCAACCTCTACGGGTACATGTACCCCGACCAGGGAATCGCGGCCGGATCCGACCACATGCTCACCTTCGAGCCCTTCAAGACCCTGGAGGACGACTCGTCGGCCTACGCGGTCAGCAACCTGCGCACGGTTGCGCACAACATCCTGTTCACCGTCGCGAACTCCAACGCGATGGACGGGGTCGCTCCGGCCGGCCAGATCAGCTACACGCCCCCGGCGTGGCGCTTCTGGCAGCTCGGCATCGACATCGCGCTCGGCCTGGCCATTCTCGGCCTGCTTGCGATGGTCGTGCTGCGCGTGCGTCGCAACTCCGGTGAGCCTGCGCTTGCCGCGGATGCCGATGTCGCCGTAACCGACGACGAAGCACCCAAGAAGGACTGATTCACCGGGTGGGGTCGCTAGTACGGCGGCCCCACCCACCACCCCTTCTACTGGAGCCAGCACCATGATCGAATCTCTCACCCTCGTTGAGAAGGCAGCCCTGCTCAGCGGCAAGAACATCTGGCAGACCCGCGCGCTGCCACGCCACGGCGTTCCCTCCCTCTTCATGTCGGATGGCCCGCACGGTGTGCGCAAGCAGCTCGGATCCGGCGACCACCTCGGTATCGCCGCGTCGGAAAAGGCGACCTGCTTTCCGACGGCAGCCACCATCGCCAACAGCTGGGACCCGGTGCTCGCCGAGCAGATCGGCGAAGCCCTCGGCGAGGAGGCCGCGAGCCTCGAGGTCGACGTGCTGCTCGGCCCCGGCCTCAACATCAAGCGCAGCCCGCTGTGCGGCCGCAACTTCGAGTACTTCTCTGAAGACCCGTACCTCGCGGGCAAGCTGGCTGCGGCCTATGTTCGCGGCATCCAGTCCCGCGGCACCGCCGCGACCCCCAAGCACTTCGCCGTCAACAGCCAGGAGCTGCGGCGCATGACCACCGACTCGGTGGTCGACGAGCGCACCCTGCGCGAGATCTACCTGACCGCCTTCGAGATCGTGGTGCGTGAGTCCGAGCCCCGCGCTCTCATGTCGAGCTACAACCTCGTCAATGGCGTCTACGCCAACGAGGACCCCTTTCTGCTCACCACGGTTCTGCGCAACGAGTGGGGCTTCGAGGGCGCCGTCATCACCGACTGGGGCGGAGGCAACGACGCTGTCAGCGGCGCGGCCGCCGGCAGCGCCATCGAGATGCCCTCGCCGGGCCTCGACTCAGTGCGCCAGATCGTCGCCGCCGTCGAGAGCGGTGAACTCAGCGAGGAGACCCTCAACGCCCGCGTCACCGAGGTCGTCGAGCTCGCACTCGCCTTCCGCTCGCCCCTCGACCCGGTCGCCCCGCTCGACATCGACGGCCACCACGAGCTCGCACGCCGTGCCGCGGAGCAGAGCGTTGTGCTGCTGAAGAACGACGACAGCATCCTTCCCCTTGCCGCAGGCACGCGTGTGGCGCTCATCGGCGACTTCGCCGAGACTCCGCGCTACCAGGGCGCCGGCTCATCGTTGGTCAACCCGACCCAGCTCACCACCGCGCTCGAGGCGATTGCTACCACCGGCCTCGAGCTCGTCGAGTACGCACAGGGCTTCGAACGACACGGGCAGCCGAACGAGCAGCTGGCCGATGCCGCCGCTCTCGCCGCATCCGCCGCCGATGTCGTGCTGCTCTACCTCGGTCTCGACGAGATCAGCGAGTCCGAGGGACTCGACCGCGAACACATGCGGATGTCGCAGAACCAGCTCGATCTGCTCGCTCGCCTGACGACGGTCAACCCCAGAATCGTGGTCGTGCTCAGCGCGGGCTCCGCCGTCGAGCTGCCGTGGGTCGACGACGCCGCCGCCATCGTGCACGGCTACCTCGGCGGCCAGGCGGGAGCCGCGGCAGCGCTCAACGTCATCACCGGTGCGGTCAACCCGTCGGGCAAGCTCGCCGAGACCTACCCGCTGCGCCTCGAAGACACCCCCGCCTACAACTACTTTCCCGGCACCGAGCGCACGGCCGAGTACCGCGAGGGGCTCTACGTCGGCTACCGCTACTACGAGACCGCGCAGGTTCCAGTGCGGTTCCCCTTCGGCTTCGGGCTCAGCTACACGACCTTCGAGTACTCCGGGCTCACCGTCACGCCCACCGAGGCAACCTTCACGATCACCAACACCGGAGACGTGGATGGCGCCGAGATCGCCCAGCTCTACGTCACGCGGCAAGGCGAGGGCGTGCACCGTCCCGCCAAGGAGCTCAAGGGCTTCGCCAAGGTGCCGCTGAAGGCGGGGGAGTCGACCGTGGTCAGCATCCCTCTCGATGACAAGGCGTTTCGTCACTACGACGTGGCCAGCGGCAGCTGGCAGGTCGAGACGGGGGTCTACGACCTGCACGTCGGCGCGAGCGTTGCCGACATCCGTGTCTCCGCGTCGCTCACCGTCGAGGGCACCGTCGAGGCCGCGCCGGTGAACCCGCAGCTGGCGAGCTATGCCACCGCGAGCATCACCGCGGTGCCCGACGAGGAGTTCGCGGCCCTGCTCGGCCGTGCGATTCCCGAGGCTCACTGGACCCCTGGACCGCTCGGCATCAACGACGCGCTCGCCCAGATGCAGGGGGCGAAGAGCCCGCTCGCACGTCTGGCCTTCCGCATTCTCGACCGCCTCAAGCGCAAGGCCGAGGCGCGCCACGAGCCCGACCTCAACCTGCTTTTTCTCTACAACATGCCGTTTAGATCCATCGCCAAGATGACCAACGGCGCCGTCGACATGGCGATGGTCGAGGCCATCGTGATGATCGTGAACGGCAGATTCTTCCGCGGAGTCGGCGCACTCATCCGCGGCTATGTGACCAATGTGCGACGAAATGCCGAGACCCGGCGCGAACTGAAGGCGACAGCATGACCGTCGAGTCCCCGGCCACCGAGCCGACCACCATCATCGGCAAGATCAAGGCCCGCTGGGCGCGCTTTGCCGAGAAGCGCCCGGGCATCGCCCAGTTCGTCGTCTTCTTCGTGCTGAGCAACGGCATCACCCTGCTGCAGCTGGTCATGATGCCCGTGTTCAAGGCGCTCTTCGGCCTGACCAACCTCGTCAGCACCGACTTTCAGGCACTGCCGATCGGGGCGAACGTCGACGGCAGCCAGTACTTCATCTTCGACTACGCGGCGGGCGAGCTGCCCAATGGCGGTGGCGGCCTCGCCTACTTTCTTGCGGTACAGCTGACGCTTGCCGTTGCGCAGGTCATCAACTTCTTCGCGCAGCGCAACATCACCTTCCGTTCGAACACCAGCCCCTGGCGTGCGGCGTTCTGGTACGTGCTCGCCTACATCATCATCACCTTCGGGGCCGCGGCACTGCAGGGCCTCTACAAGGCGCCGATCTATGAACTCTTCATCAACACCTGGGGGCTCGGATCGACCGGCGGCGTGATCGCCGATATCGTGACGGTCATCATCAATACCGCGATCTCGTTCTGGGTGTTCTTCCCGATCTTCAAGATCATCTTCAAGCGGGTGCCCGAGGAGGAGACCGCGTGACAACGCTCTCTGTCGTGGTGCCGAGCTACAACTCGGCGGCCTACCTTCGGCACTGCGTTGACTCGCTGCTGGTCGGGGGCGACGGAATTGAGATCCTCATCGTCAATGACGGCTCTCGCGATGCGACCGGGGCCATTGCCGACGAGTATGCCGCGCGCTTTCCCGGCATCGTTCGCGCCATCCACACCGAGAACGGCGGGCACGGCTCGGCCGTCAACGTCGGCATCGACAACGCGACCGGCCGCTACATCAAGGTCGTGGACAGCGATGACTGGGTCGACGCCACGGCGCTGACCAGCGTGATCGCGACCCTCGACCGGCTCACGCGGGAGGGCACTGAGCCTGACCTGCTGGTGTCGAACTTCGTCTACGAGAAGGCGGGCAAGCGCTTCAAGCGACCGATGCGCTACCGCAACGCCCTGCCGCGCGGCCGGGTGTTCGGGTGGGACGACTTCGGGCGATTCCTGCCCGGGCAGTACCTGCTCATGCACGCCATGACCTACAAGACCTCCCTGCTGCGCGAGAGCGGCCTTCGCCTGCCGGCCCACACCTTCTATGTCGACAACCTCTATGCATCCGTTCCCCTGACGCGAGTGCGCACGATGTACTACCTTGACGTCGACCTGTACCGCTACTTCATCGGGCGGCCTGACCAGTCGGTGAACGAAGCGGTCATGATCCGCCGAATCGACCAGCAGCTGCGGGTCACCAACCTCATGCAGGCCGCGCTGCCGCAGCTCTCTGAGGTGCACCCGCGACTGCACAACTACCTCGTGCACTACTTCGGCATCATCAGTGCCGTGACGTCGCTCATGCTCATTCGCTCGGGCACGCGCAGCGACCTCGCCCGCAAGGCCGGCTTCTGGGAGGCGCTGCGGGCAGAGCACCCGCGCATCTACCGCCGCATCCGCCGCAGTGCTCTCGGGCAGCTCATCAACCTTCCCGGCCGAGCCGGCCGCCGCACGACGGTGACGGCATACAGGGTCGCCCAATGGGTTGTCGGGTTCAATTAGACCTATGGATCTTCTCGTCGTCGGCGCTGGGCTCTTCGGGCTGACGATCGCCGAACGCGCGGCGACCGAGCTCGGCCTGCGGGTGACGGTCATCGACCGGCGTGATCACCTTGGCGGCAATGCCCACAGCTACCGCGAGCCGGCGACCGGCATCGAGGTGCACCAGTACGGCGCCCACCTCTTTCACACCTCGAACGAGCGGGTGTGGCAGTACGTCAACCGCTTCACGACCTTCACCGACTACCGCCACACGGTCATGGCCAACCACGGCGGCGAGATCTTCTCGCTGCCCATCAACCTGGGCACCATCAACCAGTTTCTGCGCGCCGCCCTCAGCCCGCAGCAGGCGCGCGACTGGGTCGAGTCGCAGGCGGCGCTCGCCACCGGGGCCGACAACCTCGAGGATCGCGCGATCTCACTGATCGGCGCCCCGCTCTACGAGGCATTCATCAAGGGCTACACCGCCAAGCAGTGGCAGACAGACCCACGGATGCTGCCCGCCGCCATCATCAACCGCCTGCCCGTGCGCTACAGCTACGACCGCGACTACTTCGATGACGTGCACCAGGGCCTGCCGACCGACGGCTACGCGGCCTGGATGCAGCGCATGGCCGACCACCCGAACATCTCGGTCGAACTGGGCGTCGACTTCTTCGCCGAGCCGCGGCCCGACGTTCCCGTGGTGTACACGGGGGCGATCGACCGGTACTTCGACTTCCGCTTCGGCGAGCTCGGCTGGCGCACCCTCGACTTCGAGACCGAGGTGCTGCCTGTGGGCGATTATCAGGGCACAGCCGTCGTCAACTTCAGCGACCGCGACGTGCCGTACACCCGCATCCACGAGTTTCGGCACTTTCACCCGGAGCGCGGCTACCCGAGCGACGCGACCGTGATCATGCGCGAGTTCTCGCGCTTCGCCGCGAGCGACGACGAGCCGTACTACCCAATCAACACCGAGCAGGACCGCGCCGCGCTGCAGCAGTACCGCGACCTCGCCGACGCCGAGCACCGCGTGCTCTTCGGCGGCCGTCTCGGCTCGTACCAGTACCTCGACATGCACATGGCGATCGCCAGTGCGCTGAGCCGCTTCGACTCTGTCGTGAGACCGTGGTTCTCATGATCCGCATCGCGATCGTCGAAGACGAGCAGCGCAATCGCGCCATGCTGCACGAGCACCTGCGGCGCTACGAGCTCGAGAACGGCGTGAGCTTCGAGGTGTCGACCTTCACCGACGGCCGCGAGATTCTGGCGAAGTACCGCCCGGTGTACGACATCATCCTGCTCGACATTCAGATGGAGCACGTCGACGGAATGACGACGGCGAAGCGCATTCGCGAGGTCGACCAGGAGGTGGTGCTCGTCTTCATCACCAACTCGCCCCAGTACGCGATCGGCGGCTACCAGGTGGCGGCCCTCAGCTACCTGCTCAAGCCGGTGCCCTACGGCGCGCTCTCGGAGGAGCTTGACCGCTGCCTCGCTCAGGTGAGCAAGCGCGAGCGCGGCTTCGTCATGCTCACCACGGGCACCGAGCAGCACCGCGTCAACGTCGCCGACATCGTCTATATCGAGAGCATCAAGCACCGCCTCGTTGTGCACGCGACTGATCGCGAGTACTCGCTCGTTGGCTCGCTCACCGCCATGGAGGAGGAGCTCGGCGAGAAGGGCTTCTTTCGAAGCAACAACCCCTATCTCGTCAATCTGCAGCATGTCACCGGGGTGCAGCAGAGCAGCTGCATTCTGCGCGGTGGCCACGAGTTGCAGATCAGCCGGCCGCGCAAGAAGGCCTTTCTCGCCGCACTGAGCGACTACGTCGGGGGCTCGCGCGCATGATCACCGACGCCCTGCCCGACATTCCGCGCAGCCTCACGGCCCTCGCCGAGTGGGGTGCCTGCGTCGTCTACGTCGTTCTGCTCGCGCGTGGCTGGTCGTGGCTTCGGCTCGCGGTGGGGTTGCCTGTTGGGCTCGCCCTTCTGCTCGTCGTGCAGTGGATCGCCGGCCAGCTGCCCCTCGCCCTCTGGGCGGTGGGCATGCTCATCGCCATCGCCGCCATGTTCGGCATGCTCTGGTTCGCGCTGCGGCTGCGGCCCATCGCGACGCTGTTTCTCACCGCGCGAGCGCTCATTCTCGCCGAGTTCGTCGCCTCGCTGCAGTGGCAGCTGCACAGCTTTTTCGAGTCACAGTCGAACCCCACCGTCGAGGCAATTCTGGCGATTGTCATCTACGGCGGATGCTTCACCCTCGCCGCACTGGCAGAGTCGCGTCACCTGCAGCGCGGCTCCGGCCTCGACGTCAGCGGTCGCGCCCTGCTCGCGACCGCGGCCATCGCCGCGCTGACCTTCTTCGTCAGCAACATCAGCTTCGTCATCCCGAACACGCCCTTCAGCGGCCGGCTGGGGCTCGAGGTCTTCTACATTCGCACGCTCGTCGACCTCTGCGGTTATGTCGCGCTCTATGCCCAGCAGGAGCAGCGGATGCAGCTGCAGGCCCGCAGCGAGAATGCCGCGGTCAGCAGCCTGCTGCGCAGCCAGCACGAGCAGTACCTGCAGTCGAAGCGCACAATCGAGCAGGTGAATCGCAAGTATCACGACATGAAGAACCAGATCGACGTGATCCGCTCGGAGCCGGATGCGGTGCGCCGCGAGGCCTACCTCGACGAGCTGGAGGAGAGCATCCACGACTTCGCCGGCCAGCGGCGTACGGGCAACAGCGTGCTCGATATTCTGCTCACGGCCAAGGGCGCCTACTGCACCGAACAGGGCATCGAGCTCAGCTGCGTCGCCGACGGTGCCCTGCTCGACTTCATGAGCGTCGTCGACGTCACCTCGATCTTCGGCAACGCACTGGACAACGCCATCGAGAGCTCGATGCGGGTCGCCGACCGCGAGAAGCGCCTCATTCGCGTTGCCGTGTTCGCGCAGAACGACCTGCTGATGATTCGCATCGAGAACAGCTTCGACGGCCGCTTGTCGATGGTCGAGGGGCGCCCCACGACGCTCAAGTCCGACCGCTCGCGGCACGGATACGGCCTGAAGAACATTCAGAGTGCCGCCGAGAAATATGGCGGAACGGCGACCTTCGATGCGAAGAAGAACTGGTTCTCGCTGCGCATTCTGATTCCGCTGTCGCGTTAGGGCTGCAGGCGGTTCATCTGCCAGTCGCCCGACGAGTCGAGAGTGAACCGCAGGCGGTCGTGCATGCGCGAGCTTCGGCCCTGCCAGAACTCGATGCGGGTCGGGCGAATGCGAAACCCGCCCCAGGTATCGGGCCGCGGAACGTCGCCCTCGCCGTAGAGCTGTTCGAGCTCGCGCACGCGCGCCTCCAGCAGGTCGCGCGAGGCGATCGGCCGCGACTGTTCACTAGCGATCGCGGCGATCTGGCTTCCCTGTGGGCGGGTTGCGAAGTAGGCGTCAGACACGGCAGGGTCGGTGGGCTGCGCGGCACCGCGCACGATGACCTGGCGGTGAATTGCGTACCAGGGAAAGACAATGCTCACCTCGGGGTGGGCGAGCAGCGCGCGGCCCTTCTCTGACCCGTAATTGGTGAAGAACTCGAGGCCGTGCTCGTCAAGCTGTCGCAGCAGCACGGTGCGGCTGCTGGGCAGGCCGTCTGGGTCGATCGTCGAGAGCACCATGGCGTTGGGCTCGTAGACGCTCGACTCATCGGCCTGCCCGAGCCAGAGCCGCAGCTGCGCGATCGGGTCGGCAAGCACCTCGGTCTCGAGAAGTGGCTGCTGTCCGTAGTCGGTGTGCCGAGAGAGCGGATCGGTCATGTGTCCATTCTCTCGCCCTCGGACTACTTGGCGGCGAAGGCCAGCAACGCCTCGTTGACCTCAGCGGCGTGAGTCCAGAGAAGTCCGTGCGGCGCCCCCTCGACTTCCACGTAGTCCGCGTCAGGCAGTGCCGCATGGAACGGACGTGCCGTCGCGTCGATCGGCAGGATGCGGTCGCCGGTTCCGTGCAGGATCAGCGTCGGCACGTCGATCTTCGCGATGTCGCCGCGGAAGTCGGTGAACCAGGTCAGGGGCGCGGCCGCGGCGGCGAAGAATCCGCTTCCCGCGGCGACGTTCCAGCTGGCGCGCACGACCTCGTCGCTGATGCGGGTTCCGAGGTTCTCATCCAGGTTGTAGAAGTCGTTGTAGAAGTTGGTGAAGTAGGCGTAGCGATCGGTCTTGACGTCACTGACGATGCCCTCGAAGAACTCGCGCGGTGCGGCACCGGTCGGGTTGTCGTCGGTCTTCAGCAGGAAGGGCTCGAGCGACGCGAGGAAGGCGGCCTTGGCAACACGGCTCGAGCCGTAGGTGGCGAGGTAGCGGGCGACTTCACCCGTGCCCATCGAGAAGCCGACCAAGATCACGTTGGTGAGGTCGAGGGTCTCAAGAACAACGTTGAGGTCGGCGGCGAAGGTGTCGTAGTCGAAGCCGATCGTGGGCTGGCTCGACTGGCCGAAGCCACGACGGTCATAGGTGATCACCCGGTAGCCGGCGTCGAGCAGGGCGGCCGACTGCTTCTCCCACGAATGCCCGTCGAGCGGGAATCCGTGGATCAGCACGACGGGCTGACCCGTGCCGTGGTCTTCGTAGAAGAGCTCGACAGCGGTGCTGTTCTCCTGTGCGACGGTGATGAAACCCATTGTCTCTGTCCTTTCAGACTAGGTGAGAACGCTCGTTCTCATGCCATGGTCGACTATACGAGAACAATGGTTCTCGCCGCAACTAGGATTGCCCCATGAACGAGGAATCAGACCGAGCGCGAATTCTCGACGCCGCGAAGCGTGCCTTCTATGAGCGGGGCTACGGCGCAGTGGGAATGGACGACATTCGCGACGCCGCCGGGGTGAGCCTTCGCCGGCTCTACCGGGAGTTTCCGTCGAAGGAGCAGGTCGTCGTCGGCGTGCTCGGCGAGCTGCACGAGGACTGGGAGCGGGGGCTGCTCGCGGTGGTCGCTGGTACAGACGACCCGCGCGCGAAGGTACTCGCGATCTATGACTACCTCGCAGCATGGTTCGGCGAGGACAGCTTTCGTGGATGCGGGTTCATCAACGCCTTCGCCGAGCTCGGAGCGAGCAGTGCGGCGGTCGCCGAGATTGCGCGCGACCACAAAGAGTCGTTCCAGGCATATGTGAGAGAGCTGGTGGCGGCGGCTGGCGGAAGCCAAAAGCTGGCCAGCCAGCTGGCCATTCTCGCTGAAGGGGCGCAGACCACGGCGGCCATCGCCGGGACGACCTCCGCCGCTGCCGATGCGCGCGACGCCGCGCGAGTGCTGATCGACGCTGACGCCCGCTAGGGGTGCTACTTCATCGTCTCGACGTCGATGACGAAGCGGTAGCGCACGTCGGAGGCGAGAACGCGCTCATAGGCCTCGTTGATGTAGTCGGCCGCGATGAGCTCGGTCTCGGGGGCGATGCCGTGCTCCGCGCAGAAGTCGAGCATCTCCTGGGTCTCACGAATGCCACCGATGCTTGAGCCGGCGAAGGTGCGGCGGTTGCCGAAGAGCGTGAAGACCTGAATGGGCAGCGGCTCGGGCGGCGCGCCGACGCTGACGAGGGTGCCGTTGAGCCGCAGCAGCTTGAGGTAGTGGTTGATGTTGATGCTCGCGCTCACCGTGTTGATGATGAGGTCGAAGTGGTTGGCGAGATCCGTGAAGGTCGCTCGCTCGCTTGTCGCAAAGTAGTGGTCGGCGCCGAGCTTCAGCCCGTCATCCTTCTTGCTCAGGGTCTGCGAGAGCACGGTGACCTCTGCGCCAAGGGCGTGGGCGATCTTGACGGCCATGTGGCCGAGCCCGCCCATGCCGACGACGGCGACGCGCTTGCCCGGCCCGGCGTTCCAGTGCTTGAGGGGGGAGTAGGTGGTGATGCCGGCGCAGAGAAGCGGGGCGACCTTGTCGAAGGGGATCGCCTCCGGGATTCGCAGCACGAAGTCCTCGACGACAACGATGTGCGTCGAGTATCCGCCCTGGGTGATGGTGCCGTCGCGGTCCACAGCGGTGTAGGTGCCGGTGTTGCCCTTGAGGCAGTAGTTCTCCTCGCCGGCGAGGCAGTTCTCGCACTCGCGGCACGAGTTGACCATGCAGCCGACGCCGACCTTGTCGCCCACCTTGTGCAGCGTGACGTCAGCGCCGACCTCGGTGACGAACCCGGCGATCTCGTGGCCGACTACCTGCGGGTAGCTGATCTCGCCCCACTCACCGCGAATGGTGTGGATGTCGGAGTGGCAGATACCGGCGTACTTGATCTCGATGAGCACGTCGAGAGGGCCGACCTCGCGGCGCTCGATCGTGGTCTTGGCGAGGGGCTCGGTGGCGGAGGGGGCGGCGTAGGCGATTGCGGTGCTCATGATGCCTCCAGCCTATGTAGCTACGGCAGGCAATCCAGAACATCGATCCCATTGTCAGCGAGCTGCGTGTCGATCTCTACGCGAGTAGGCAGCGGCACGATGCCGCGTGCTGTCAGGCAGGCGCGCAGTAGGTCAGTCGTCTCGGACTCGTCTTCATGGGCAATCTGCCATTCCGTGTCGATCAGCATGAACTCGGGTTCGTAGCAGCGGCGATCGGTGCCGTCGTCGACGGACTCCCCAGAAATCGCGTAACTGATGATCGTGGCCTCACGGTTGCCGCCGTCGACGTGGTAGCCGGCGCCGACCATGCACGCGTTGAACCGGTCGAAGCCAGCTACATACTCTTCGCGGGTGACCACGCCGTCAGCCATCGCCTCATTCTGTGCGGCCGAACTGGGTGGCACAGGGTTCTCGGTTGACCACTGGGCCCACACAATGTAGCTACCGGTACCGGAGATCGTCAGAGTGTGCGGGCCGTCGCCGGTCACGGTGAGCTGGCTCCCGCCTCCGCCCGTCTGCGCTGCGCTCTCGTCGGTGCAGCCCATGCCCATCTGCCAGTCGTCGTCGATGAGCATGGTGAAGTCGCCGACATCAAGGCAGTCGAAACCGAACGCGAGGGTCGCGGCCCCATCGGGGCGCGTCCCGATGGAAAACGATTCGGTGTCCCGGCCCGCAAACAGATACTCCGTGCCGAACAGCTGCGCATGGGTGCCGACGATCGTGTTCTTCAACACGAGCCCGCTGGCCGCAATCTGCTCGTCAGACGGCCCGTCTGACGAGCCGAGGGTGCTCGCGACGGCGCCGCCAGTAGCTGCGCCGACGAGGGCGAAGGCCGCGATAGCGGAGACGACGAGGCTGGCGCGGGGCCTTCTGCGCTGATACGGGGCGGCATCCGCGGTGGCGACGAGGGCGTGCCGAAGCTCGCTCGTGCGGTCAGTCATGGGTTCCTGCTTTCACGAGGGTCGGGTGGGGAAGCTGGGCAGCCAATCGAGCCTTGGCTCGCGAGAGACGGGATTTCACGGTCCCTTGGGGTACGTCGAGCACGGCCGCGGCGTCCTTCTCTGAGAGCCCGTGCAGCACGCACAGGACGATGACGCGCTGGTCGGCGGTGGAGAGAGCGCGGAGCGCGTGCTGCGCGTCACCGTCGCCGAAGGTCTCAGCGTGATCGGGGGCGTGAGCCTCCGGCGGCAGGCGATCGAGCAAGGCTCGGTGGCGCCGTAAACTGCGGCGCAGGTTGCTCGACACGTTCGTCGCGGTGACAAGCAGCCACGGCAGGGCCGAGTCGTCGACGAAGCGCACGGACTCGCGGCGCCGCCACGCCTCGAGGAAGGTGATGGCGACGGCATCATCCGCATCGCTCGGTGTGGAGACGAGCCGCACAACATGTCGGTAGACCCGGTCGCGATGCCGGTCGAAGACACGGCCGAACGCCTCACCCTCTCCTCCGAGGGCGAGGCGCCAGTCAGAGGCGTCGGTGGTCATGCCTGTATTGTCCGGCAGCCGCCAAATAGTTCCATCGTCACTAGTAGCCTTCCGACGTGAGTATTTCAACGTCGCCCGCATCGGGAACCCAGCACACGATCCGCCACGGCGCCTACGAGGCGACAATCGCCTCGGTGGGGGCGACCCTTCGCGAGCTGACCTACGACGCCCGCAACCTCGTCGTGCCGTTCGACGCCGACGAGGTTCGCCCCAAGTTTCGCGGCGCGACGCTCGCCCCATGGCCGAACCGCATCGTCGGCGGCACCTACGTGTTTGAGGGCGAGGAGCACAAGGTCGCTCTGACCGAGCCCGAGCGGGGCCATGCCCTGCACGGCCTCGTCGCCTGGCTCGACTTCACCCTTGTCTCGAGCTCCGCATCGGAGGTGACCCTCGAGGGCGTCATTCAGGCGCAGGTCGGGTACCCGTGGCGAGTTGTCCTCACCGTCACCAACACCCTGACGGATGACGGCCTGACCACGACGGTCACCGCGACGAACACCGCCGCCAGTCCAGCCCCGTGGGGAACCGGCCCGCACCCGTACCTCGTCGCTGGCCCTGGGCACGTGGACGACTGGACCCTCGACCTGCCGGCCGCACAGGTGCTGCTCACGACAGAGCTTCTGGCGCCGACCGAGCTCGCGCCGGTTGCCGAGGCGGGCCTCGACTGGCAGCAGCCGCACGCCATCGGTGACGTGTTCATCGACCACGCCTTCACCGGTTTCAGCGAGGCGCGAGTTCGCCTCACCTCGCCGTCGGGAACCGGGGTCGAGATGACTTGGGGTGCCGAGACGCCGTGGGTGCAGCTGCACACGGCCGACCAGCCGGATCCGGCGCTCAGCCGTCTCGGACTGGCCGTTGAGCCGATGACCTGCCCTCCCGACTCCTTCAACTCCGGCACGGACCTGATCGTGCTGCAGCCGGGTGAGTCCAGCACTGCCGGATGGAAAATTACGGCGATTGGGTAGTAGCTGGCGTTTTGGGAGCATACTGTTCACGAGAGGCGTCTGAGCCTCCGAGGCAGGAAGGCTCAGCAGTGAGCGCAGCAGTTGTTCAGCCTCATTCGGGAAGGCGCACCCTCACGGTGCTGCTTGCCTTCATGGTCCTCTCCCAGGCGGCCTATATTGTCGGGTTGCTCCTCCCGTTCGGCGCTACGTTCCTGGTCGACGTCGTGCTGTGCCTCCTCGCACAGTGGAGTACGGTGGCGGTCTTCGTCGCCGTCGCTACGCAGTCCAGGTTCCGCCGTCTGTATGTGCTGCTCGCAACCCTCGCCGTCATCTTCTCGGCCACGGGCGAGACCATCTACGCGATATCCGCAGATAGCGATGGCTACCTTCCATCGCCGTCGGTTGCCGATATCGCATATCTGCTGTTCTATCCGCTGTTCGTCGCCGCCATCGTCGTCATCGTTCGAACTCGGCTTCGACAGCGCGTTCGCGCGATAGCGGTGCTCGACGGCATCGTCGCGGCCCTGGGCTCTGCGGCGCTGCTGGCGCTCATTCTCACTCCGGTGCTCGAGAACGTCGCGGCGACGGGCTACAGCCTCGAGGCGTGGATCACCGCGTCGTACCCCTCGCTTGACCTGCTGCTCGTCGCGGTTCTCGGTGGCCTGGCAGCATCACCGAATGTCGATCTCGGTCCGCGCTGGATCGCTCTCATCACCGGACTCCTGGTGTTCGCGACCGCGGACGGCGTCTACACGGTGCTCGAACAGCAGGGGCTCTACACCGCGGGTGCACCGCTCGACGCACTATGGACGCTCGGCCTCGGTCTTCTCGGTTGGTGGGCTGCGGGCCAGAACCACGCCTACGAGCCCCGCGCTCGGTCGATGGAGACATCCCCTCCGATTCTGACCGCCGCCGTCTTGACGGCACTCGGCGTGCTTGTCGCTGCCAGCATCACCACCATCTCGCCGGTCGCCGTGATTCTCGCGGCGGCGACGATCGCGTTTGCGACCTTGCCGCTCGCGCGACGGCAGGTGGAGCTGCGCAGACTGCTCGTTGCCCAGCGCGCCGTCGTGGCGCAGCTGGAGGAGCTGGACCGCGCCAAGAGCGAGATGATGGCGACCCTCAATCACGAGATTCGCACGCCGCTCACCTCGATTCGCGGGTACCTCGAGCTCGTTATCCAGGGCGAGGGTGGCACCATCCCGCTCGAGGCGGGCGACCTGCTGCGCGTCGCCGAGCACAATGCCGACCGACTGGCCGCCCTCGTTGACAACATGCTGACCATGTCGCGGCTGGATGCGGGCGCCACCACGCCCGAGCGCCAGCAGGTCGACCTCGGCGCCCTTCTCTATCGCGTCGTCGCGTCGCTGCAGCCTTTCGCCACCAGTCGCCGAGTGGCACTCGACGTCGATGAGCTTGGCATCTCACCCAGAGTGCTCGGCGACGAGACCCAGCTTGAGCGCGCCTTCACCAACGTGACACAGAACGCGCTGAAGTTCACTCCGGCGGGCGGCTCGGTCGGCATTGAGGTGGCACGCGAGGTGGACACGATCGTCGTTCGAGTGATCGACACCGGCATGGGGATCCCAGAGAAAGAGATGTCGATGCTCTTCGGCCGCTTCTATCGGGCATCCAATGCGCAGCGCGGCGCTATTCCCGGTTCGGGCCTGGGGCTGGCGATCGTGCGCAGCCTCGTGCGTGCCCACAACGGTGACGTCTCGATCAGCTCGGCGGTCGATGTCGGTACGACAGTGCGGGTCGAGCTGCCAGCCGCTGACTAGAATTGTTCTGTCAGTTCGAAAGGATTTCCACATGCTGGAACATGAGGGCAGGGTCGCCTTCATCACCGGGGCAACGCGCGGCATCGGCCGGGCATCCGCCATCGAGCTCGCTGCGCAGGGCTCCGCGGTAGCGGTGCACGGACTCGACCTCGACGAGGCACGGTCGGTGGTCGCCGACATCGAGGCTGCGGGCGGGCGCGCACTGGCGCTCGCCGGGGCCGTTGAAGACAGCGCGGCCATCGGCGCTGCGATTGCGACCGCGGTAGAAGAGTTCGGGCAGCTCGACACCCTGGTGACCTCCGCGGGCATCCAGCGCTACGGCACCGCCGCCTCCACCCCCGAGAGCATCTGGGACGAGGTCATGAACGTCAACCTCAAAGGCGTCTACCTCGCCTGCCACTTCGCCATGCCGCACCTGCGCAGATCGGCCGCCGGCAGCGCGGTCATCGTCTCGAGCGTGCAGGGATCAGCAAGCCAGACGGATGTCGCCGCCTACGCCGCCTCGAAAGGCGCGCTGCACACCTTCGCCCGCGCCACCGCCGTCGACGAGGGACCTCACGGGGTGCGGGTCAACTCGGTGAGCCCGGGCTCGGTCGACACCCCGATGCTGCGGGCGTCAGCCGCGGGCATGAGCGACGGCAGCGACGCCGCGGTTGAGGCGCTGCTTGCGGAATGGGGAACTGCTCACGCGCTGGGCCGGGTCGCCCGGCCCGCCGAGATCGCGAGTGTGGTCTCTTTTCTTGCCAGCCCGCGGGCGTCGTTTGTGACTGGTGCCGACATCCGTGTTGATGGCGGGCTGCTGGCGCGTCTTGCCGCGTCCCTTCCATCGAAAGCGTGACCATGTTTCAGCTGAGTGAGTTTCTCTCCCCGCGGCCGGAGCCGCTGTGGGAGCTCGTCAAGCAGGCCGGCGTCACCAACGTGGTCGCCGTGCTGCAGGGTGCGGAGCAGGAGCAGCGCATGTTCGCGTCGCTCGAGGGCGGCGTCGCCGTGCCGGCGGGGGACGGGGCACCGTGGAGCGAGGCGTCGATCGCCCGCGACATTCGTATCTTCAAGGACGGCGGCCTCGACGTCATCGCCATCGAGGACACCGCGCCGATGGATCTCATCCGGCTGGGACTCGACGGCCGTGACGAGCAGATCGAGCACGTGATCACGCAGCTCGAGGCCATGGGCAACCTCGGCGTGAGCGTGCTCTGCTACAACTGGATGGCCGTCTCCAGCTGGGCGCGAACCAGCGTCGCGATCCCGAACCGCGGCGGCGCCCTCGTCACCGGCTTCTCGCTCGCCGAAGCCTCGAAGCTGCCCGATCTCGTTCCGGCCGGCTCCGTCACCGCCGAGCAGCTGTGGGAGGCGCTCGAGTACTTTCTCGCGGCGGTGCTTCCCGTCGCCGAGAAGGCGGGGGTGCGCATGGGCATGCACCCCGACGACCCGCCGCTGCCGGTGGTGCGCAACATGCCGCGCATCATGAACAGCTTCGACAACTACCGTCGTCTGCTGTCGCTCAGTGACTCGCCGAGCAACGGTGTCACTTTCTGCCAGGGCAACTTCGCGCTCATGGGCGGCGACGTGCCGGCGCTGATCCGCGAGTTCGCGGGTCGCATACCCTTCGTGCACTTTCGCAACGTCGAGGGCACGGCCGCCGATTTCATCGAAACCTTCCACGACGACGGCGTGCTCGACATGGCGGAGTGCCTTCGGGCCTACAACGACATCGGATTCGAGGGGCCGCTGCGCCCCGACCACGTGCCGACGATGTACGGCGAGCCGAACGCGCGCCCGGGGTACGAGAGCCTGGGGCGGCTGTTCGCCATCGGCTACATCCGCGGGCTGCAGCACGGGCTGGCCTGATACCTAGCTGAGGGCGTCGTAGCGCGCGAGGGCGTCCGCGTCGCGCGCGTGGGTGACGGCACGCCGCGCGGCATCGAGCGCCTCAACCGGGTCGGCCGTGGCCTCGGCGATCTCAAGCTCGCGCGCGGCTTCGCGCAGACGGGTGCGGGCATCCGCCCCGACGCCGCGACCGCCGGCGGTGATGAAGCCTCGCGCCGCAGCGAGCTGGCTTCGCGCCGAGACCAGGGTCCCCGCTAGCGCGGCGCGAGCGTGGGTGAGGCGCTGGGTCTGATTGCGTGCGCTGGCGAGGGCGGTATCCAGCTCGGCGATTGCGCCATTGAGTCGGTCGAGCGATTCGATTGGATCGGATGGCCGCGTGGCCGCCGCCGCAGCCGCGATCGCCTTCTCCACACTCTCCATCGCGTCGATGATGGCCGCGCCGGAGTCGGCATCCGGTGCCGCGTCGCGCTCCCGCCGAGCCTCGGCCAGGTCGGTCTTCTGCGCCGCGACGAGCGAGATGACGGTGGCCGCAGCGTCGTCGAGCTGCGCCGCGACGGTGTCAACGGAATCGAGCAGGGTGGTCGCCGTCTCGACGTGTTGCTCAGCCGTGCGCAGGTCGGCGACCACGGCGTTCACCCCCGCGGGGCTCAGCTGCTGCTCGGCCGCGCTGATGACGGCCGCGGCGTCGTCGAGCTGCGCGGTGGCGTCGGCGATGGCGCGCTCGTGCTCGGCGGCGATGGTCGGGCGGTACTCGACGGCGAGGCGGTCGAGGGTCTCGGTGGCGGGAGCGATGCGGGCGCGGGCCGCCTCGATGCGGGCGCTGAGTGTCGCGAGCGAGGAGGGAGCTTCGAGCTCTGCCACTCGCAGGCTGTTGAAGGAGCGGTCCTGGTTGTCGAGGGCAGCCTGCGCCGCCTCGCTGTAGGCGATGATCTGCAGGGCCATCTCGCGTTGCTTGAGAACGGGCTCCGGGTAGGCATCGTCGAGCTCGCGGCGCAGTCGGAATGCCGCTGTAGCCATGACGCGCGCCTTGGCAACGGCTGCTGCGTAGTCCGCCGTTGCGGCTTCACCGAACTGGGCGATGGCGAAACCCAGTTCGTTGTCGGCCGCAGTGAGTGACTCGTCCAGACCGACCAGCAGCACGTTGGCGCGGGTGCGCAGCGCGGGCAGTCCGGCGGCACCCGAGGGCTTCGCGCCGTCGCGATTGCGAAACAGCATGGCGATTCCGGCGACAAGGGCGGCGGCGACGAGAACGCCGACAACGGCGAGTATTGCAGTGACTGCGGTCATCATCGCGGCAATTCTATGGCGACCTAGATGAGTGTTTCCGGCGTATCCTCCGCGCTTTTCGCCATAAGCGCGTTTATGGTTGCGGGGTGTGGCGTGCCAACCAAACGAACGACTTCGAGCCCGATAGCGGCGCGGAGCACATGGACGTGCCCGTGCAGTACACCTCCCCCCAGGCGCTGAGCCTCGGCGTGGGCGTCGAGCCAGGCAATGTTGCCAGCCCGACCTGGCAGCGCTGGCACGCGGAGCTCGCCGCGATCGGCGGGCCGTCGCCCCTCCTGCACTTCGTCGACACGCCTCGCACCCGCATCGAGCTCGGCACGACGCACCCGGGTGGCCTTGCGCAGTTCATCACCGGCAAGACGACCCTGCTCTCCAACCTCATTCGCGACGACGTTGCGCTGCGCAGTGCGAAGGTCGCCGCTGGCCTCATCGCTGCGAAGGGCCTTGAACTGTCGTCCACGCGCGGCATCGACTCCATTCACCTCGGCATCGGCATTGCCGAGTGGTCGTTCAACGATGAGGACTTCCGCGCGCCGGTGCTGCTGCGCCCGCTCGCGATCCGCCGTCACGGCCGGGACTTCGAGGTGCGCCTTCGCGGTCGCGCCTTCCTCAACCCGCAGTTCGCCCGTGCGCTCGACGAGCAGTTCTCGTTGCGTCTCGACGCGGAGTCCTTCGTTGCGCTGACGGATGACGACGGCAGCTTCAAACCAAACCCGGTCATCGACCGCCTCCGCGGCCTCACCTCGCACCTCGAGTGGTTCACGGTGACCCCGCGCCTCGTGGTGTCGAGCTTCGCCGATGTCGCGCCCGGCCTCGTGGACGACGCCCGCGAGCTCGACCACCCGGTGCTCGACGCGCTCGCAGGCAACCCGACCGCCCGCTGGACGGTGGAGGAGAGCTTCGCACCCGTGCAGCCGATGGCGGCCGACCTTCGCCCGCCGCAGACCGACACCCTGCTGCTCGACGCCGACAGCGAGCAGGAGAACGTCATTGCTCAGGTGGCAGCCGGCAACTCGCTCGTCGTTCGCACCCTTCCCGGCACCGGCAGCACGCAGACCATCGTCAACGCGATCGGCGCGCTCGTCGGCCAGAACAAGCGCGTGCTCGTTGTTGGCGCTCGTCGCGCCTCCCTCGACGGCATCGCGCAGCGTCTCGGCGACATCGGTCTGCCGGGCCTCGCGGTCTCGCCGTCGACCCTGCGCAAGGACATCATCCGGTCGATCGGCCGCAGCGAGAAGGCGAAGCAGCCGCACGTCGGCGAGGTGGATGACGCCCTCGTTCGCCTGCGCACCGTGCTCATGGACTACCGGGGCGCCCTCGCCAAGCCCGACCCGGTGCTCGGCATCTCGGTACTGGACTGCGTCACAGAGCTTTCGCGCCTCGCCCTTCTGCCCATCCCGCCGTCGACCACCGCGCGACTGAGCCGCGAGACGGTGGAGGCACTGCTCGCGGGCCGCGAGCGTGCCCGTGAGGTAATGGTCGCCGCAGCAAACCTCGGTGAATTTAAGTACGGCCCGAACGACTCTCCCTGGTACGGCGCGCAGTTCGCCTCGAGCGAGGCCGCAGCCCAGGCGCACGAGCGTGCGCGCTCGCTGTGGGGTCAGGATGTTCCTGCGCTCATCGACAACGCGTCCCGTCTGATGGCGACGACGCATATGCGCCCGTTCACCACCATCCACGAGCTCGGTGTCTGCCTTCGCCTGCTGGTCGACCTTCGCGAATCGCTCGACAAGTTTCAGCCGGTCGTCTTCGACCGCCCGATCACCGAGCTGATCACCGCTGTCTCGCCCCGGCGCGACACCCCGGAGATGTCGGCTGCGAACCGCAACCGGCTGAGGAAGCTCTCGAAGGAGTACCTGCGCCCCGGTGTGCACGTCGGCGACATGAAGGAGGCGCTCGAGCGCATCCGCGATCAGCGCGTGCTCTGGCAGCGCTTCGCCGCCGAAGGCGTTCCGCCGCAGGTGCCCGTCGGCCTGGCCGACGTGCTGCGCGCCTACGACGAGGTCGAGGCGGGCCTTGCCGCTCTCGACGAGCCGCTTGGCTCGTTTACCCCCGACACCTCGCTGTCGAACCAGCCCCTGCAGCAGCTCATCAGCACGCTGCAGGGCCTTGCCGCAGAATCCGATGTGCTCAACAACCTGCAGGAGCGCGCCGCGCTCATGACCGAGCTGCGCAGCCTGCAGCTCACGCCACTCACCACCGACCTCGCCAGCCGTCACGTGCCAGAGGAAGAGGTCGCCGCCGAGCTCGAACTGGCCTGGTGGCGCTCTGCGCTCGAGTCGCTGCTCGAGGCCGACCGCGCGCTGCTGGGGGCGAACACCAGTGTGCTCGACCGTCTCGAGGCGGACTTCCGGCTGGTGGACGAGGCGCACGCCGCGGGGTCCGCGCAGCTTCTCTCCTGGCAGCTCGCCGAGAACTGGAAGATCGGCATCATGGACTGGCCGGAGGAGGCGCAGCTGCTCAAGCGCCTGCTGCGCAGCGACGACGTCAGTGCCTATGACCTGCAGACCACGGCCCCGCACCTCAGCCGCGCGGTTGCCCCCGTCTGGCTTGCCTCACCATACGAGGTGGCGGATGTCGCTGACACTCTGCCCTTCGACACCGTCATTCTCGTCGATGCGGGCGCGACCACGATCGCCGAGAACGTCGGCGCGATTCGCCGTGGACGCCAGCTGGTTGCTTTCGGCGACCCCGTCACGCAAACCCCCTCTGAGTTCGTTATCGCCGTTCCCAGCGAGGGCGCGGCCGAGAAGCCGGCGCCCGGCGAGGACGACGATGCGGCCCTCGAGGCCCTGCACGAGAGCTCCGCACTTGCCCAGCTCTCCACCCTTCTGCCCGGCTTCGCGCTGACCCGCAGCTACCGCCCCGGCGGCGAGGAGCTCGCCGAGCTCGTCAACCGCCGCTTCTACGGCGGGCGCATCGAGTCGCTGCCGTGGGCCGGCAGCTTCCTCGGTCACGGCAGCCTGTCGCTTGACTACGTCGAAGACGGCACGGGGATGCCCGACACCTTCACCGGCGCCGTCGAGAGCGTCGACGCCGAGGTCAACCGCGTCGTCGAGCTCGTGCTCGAGCATGCCGCGACCAAGGCACGCGAGTCGCTCATGGTGATCACCGCGTCACAGCTGCACGCCGTGCGGGTGCAGCAGGCGGTGCTGTCCGCGCTGTCCCGTCGACCAGAGCTGACCGACTTCATCATCGGCGATCGGGCCGAGCCGTTCACGGTTGCCACCATCGACCAGGCCGTCGCCGAGAGCCGCGACCGCGTCATCTTCTCGATCGGCTTCGGCCGCACGCCGCACGGCCGGGTGCTGACCAACTTCGGAATCCTCGGGGAGCCCGGCGGGGAGCGTCTGCTCGCGGTGGCCATGACACGCGCCCGTCGCTCGATGGCGATCGTCTCGTGCTTCCAGCCCTCCGACATCGACGAGAGCCGCATGAGCCACGGTGCCGTCGCTCTCGCCGAGATTCTCGCCGAGGTGACCGCCCGTCGCGATGATGAGCCGATCCCGGACGACTCCGACCCCATGCTCGTCGATCTGGCCCGCCGCCTCGAGGCGAAGGGTATCAACGTTGCCCTCGGCCACCGCGGCAAGCTCGGACTCGTCGCCTCACACGGAGGACGCTGCGCCGCCATCGAGACGGATGCGATGCTCAGCCGAGGATCGCTGCGCGAGTCCCTGCGCATGCGCCCCGAGCTGCTGCGCCGCCTGGGCTGGCACTACCTTCGCGTGCACGTGTTCGAGCTGTTCAGCGATCCCGACGCCGTTGCGCGCCGCATCGTCACGCTGCTCGGTGCCGACGCGCAGCCCATCACCGAGCCGATTCCGGTGATCTCCGGAGCTCGCTGATGACCAGCGAGGATGCCGCACCGGCCACCCCGGTTCGGCCGAGGCGCAAACACGTGCGCGTCACCACCGAACCGCCGGCGGGCAGCGACCCGACTCCCGCGCCGGAGGAGCCTCGCGGCACAGGTACCGAGAACGACGCCCGCCTGAAAGCCGACAAGCCGCCCCACTGGGGCTAGCTCCCCTCCCGTGGCGGCGAGGTGCGCCTAGTTCCCCTCCGCCGGAACTGGGAAGGGGAGTTATCCGCACCTCAGCAAGCTACTCGGGCTTGGCGGCGTTCTGCGCGCGCAGCAGGTCGCGGATCTCGACCAGCACATCCACCTCGTTGATGACGGCCGGGGCTTCGGCCTCCACCTCCTGCTGCTCCTTGAAGGCGCGCTTCTTGAGGAAGTTGATGGGCACGACGAGCGCGAAGTAGACGACCGCGGCTACCAGTACAAACTGGATAATTGCGGCCACCACGGCGCCGAACATGATCTGGGCGGGCTTGCCATCGGTCGAGGGCAGGGTCACGACCCACAGCGTGCTGAGGCTCTCGGCCTTGAACAGTGCGCCGATGGCGGGGTTGAAGATGTTCGTGACAAGAGAGTTGACGATCGCGCTGAACGCGGTTCCGACGACAACGGCGACCGCGAGGTCGATGACGTTTCCGCGCAGCAGAAACTCTTTGAAACCCTTCATAACGACTCCTAGGTGGTGGTGGGCGTTGATGCCGCAGGAGCGGCAGGTGCGGCGGGCGCCGCTGCGGGGGTTTTCGGGGTCGACGACTCGGTGGTCGACGTGCTGGCGCGGCTGTCATTGCGGTAGAAGCCGGAACCACTGAACGAGACGCCGACGGCGCTGAAGACCTTGCGCAGCACACCGCCGCAGGTCGGGCAGACGGTGAGGGAGTCGTCGGTGAACGACTGCTGAATGTCGAAGGCCGTTTCGCACTCGGTGCAACGGTAGGAATAGGTGGGCACGGTGTCCTTTTATGAAACGCGGGGGAGCTTCGTGATGCCTGACGGCGTCACAACACCGTCGACACGCTGGTCGTGCACCTCGCTGGGCACCAACTCGATGAACTCGCTGTCGAAGATGACAGCATAAACCGGTGGTCGTCTGGCCATCGACCCGAGCGTCTTGTCGAAGTAGCCGCGGCCCCATCCCATGCGCATTCCGCTCGCATCGACGCAGGCAGCGGGAACGATGATGAGGTCGACGTCGTTGATGGCGATCGGCCCGAGCAGCTCGGTCGTCGGCACCGGCATGCCCAGAACGTCTTCCGCCTCCTCCTTGCCGTCGTACGGCGCCCAGTCGAGCAGGCCGTCTTCGCGCGAGAAGGGAATGAGCACCCGGATGCCCTGCTGACAGGCCCAGCCGAGAAAGTCGCGGGTGTTGGGCTCGTCGGGAGTCGACAGATACGCAGCAATAGAACGGATGCCGCCAGCGAGCTCCTGCAGGTTCTGTGTCACCGAGGCGGTCGCCTCCGACCGCTCGTGGGCGGGGGTGATGCGCCGCCGCTCACGGATCTCGGCCCGCAAGGCCCGCTTTTCGTTGTCAACCCCAGCCGCCATATAGCAATTCTACGGACGTCAGACAGATACTCTTGGGCCTATGGCGTTCACCATCACTAAAGCGGTCATTCCAGCGGCTGGTCTCGGTACCCGATTCCTGCCCGCCACTAAGGCGATGCCGAAGGAGATGCTGCCCGTCGTCGACAAGCCCGCCATTCAGTATGTGGTCGAGGAGGCAGTCGGTGCAGGCCTCCGCGACGTGCTGATGATCACCGGCCGCAACAAGGGCGCCCTCGAGAACCACTTCGACAGCATGCCGGAGCTTGAGGCGACCCTCGAGGAGAAGGGCGACACCGATCGCCTCGGCAAGGTGTCGTACTCGACCGACCTCGCAGACGTGCACTACGTGCGCCAGGGTGGTCCCCTCGGACTCGGCCATGCCGTACTGCGCGCGCACATGCACGTCGGTGACGAGCCCTTTGCCGTGCTTCTCGGTGACGACCTCATCGACCCTCGCGACCCGCTGCTCACCCGCATGATCGAGGTGGCCGGCGAGAAGGGCGCGAGCGTCGTCGCCCTGCTCGAGGTCGATCCGTCGACCACCCACCTCTATGGTGTTGCCACGATCGAGGCGACCGACGAAGACGACGTCGTTCGTGTCGTTGACCTCGTCGAGAAGCCCGCGCAGGGCACGGCCCCCTCGAACTACGCCATCATCGGGCGCTACGTGCTGCAGCCGCAGATCTTCGATGTGCTGCGCGACACGGCGCCGGGCAAGGGCGGCGAGATCCAGCTGACGGATGCCATGCTCACGCTCGCGAAAGAGAACATCGCGGGCGGCATCTACGGCGTCGTCTTCCGTGGCCGCCGCTACGACACCGGTGACCGCCTCGACTACATCAAGGCAATTGTTCAGCTGGCGGTGGAGCGCGACGACCTCGGCTCCGAACTACGTCCATGGCTGAAGACTTTCGCGGCATCTCTGGACTAGACGTGGCCGCGTTCATACCCACCCTTCGCGACGGCGACGTGACGATTCGCCCGGTGAAGCTGCGCGACGCGCGCTCGCTCGAGCGCGAGCTGCTCGACAACCGCAGCTGGCTGCGGCGGTGGGAGGCAACCAACCCTGTTGGCCCGATGAGCTTTGATGTGCGGGGCAGCATCCGCAATCTTCTGTCACATGCGCGCGAGGGCTTCGGTCTTCCGTTCATCATCGAGCATGAGGGTCAGCTCGCCGGGCAGCTCAACGTCTCGTCGATCGCCTACGGCTCGCTGTCGTCTGCGACGATCGGCTACTGGGTGAGCGAGCGCTTCGCGGGCAAGGGCGTCACGCCGACCGCAGTCGCGCTGGCCACCGACCACGCCTTCTTCACCATGGGGCTGCACCGCATGGAGATCTGTATCCGGCCCGAGAACGACCCCTCGCTGCGCGTCGTCGACAAGCTGGGCTTTCGGTACGAGGGACTTCGCCGCCGCTACATCCACATCAACGGTGACTGGCGTGACCACTTCTGCTTCGCGCTGACCGTCGAAGACGTGCCGCAGGGCGTGCTGCGGCGCTGGCAGGCCGGCGACGTTCCGTCTGGTGCGGGCCTTGTTCCCGAGGCAGACCGCCGACTCGCCCTCGGCTAACCGGGTTGTGGGGCCGACGCCTCGTACCGTTGTCGCATGGAGATCACGGGCGGCGCAGGCGGCGGAGTCATGCTCGCGCTTGCCGCCGGCCTGTGGCTCGTCTACCTCGTGCCGTCGTGGCTTCGGCGCCGCGAGTACCTCGCCACCGAGCGCAACGCCGTACGACTGCAGCAGACGCTGCGAGTGCTCGCCGAGACGGCGGAGGTTCCGGTCGCCGTGCGCGCCGAGACCACCGCGCGCAGTGTTGCCCAGCAGCAGCGAACTCTTCGCCAGGCCCAGCAGCAGGCCGCTCGCGAGGCACGGGCGGTTGAGGCTGCCCACCGTGCCCGCGAGGCCGCGTCACTGCGCCGCGCCGAACGGATAACAGATGCCCAGCCTGCGGTCGCGGCCGTCGTCACCGCTCGGGCGCGCGCCGCACGGCGCCTGCGCCGCACGCGTGCTCTCACCTCCCTCGTGCTGTTCGCGGCGGTCATCACGATCGGGGTGCAGCTCATCGTCATGGCTGCGACCGGGATCGCGGCCGGGGCGTGGCTCGTTCTCGCCTTCTCTGCGGTGGGTGCTGTGTCATCCGTCTCGCTTCTCACCCGTCTGGCCGCCGTGTCTCGCAGCAGGGCGGCGCTCGTTGCCGAGAGGGCTCCGCTGCGCAAGAGCATGTCGCGGCCGGTGGTCGAGTCTGTTGAGGTCGCTCCCACCACCACCTGGACGCCGATCCCGGTGCCGAAGCCGCTGTACCTCTCGCGTGCCGTCATGGACCAGGTAGTCGTCGAGGCAGACATCGCCGCCGAGCAGCTGCGTGCTGCAGCCGCGGAGGCGGAGGCGCGACTGCGCGCGGCCGAGGCAGCGGCTATTCCGTTCCAGCGAACCGAGCCCGTAGAGGCCAAGCGCACCCTCAAGGCGCTCGACCTCGACGAGGTTCTGCGGCGTCGTCGCGCGGCCGGATAGAACTGGTAACGTAGATCTCGCCTGCTTCTAGTGGGCACAGCCGGGCCCTTGGCGCAGTTGGTAGCGCGCCTCGTTCGCATCGAGGAGGTCAGGAGTTCAAATCTCCTAGGGTCCACCACAAGCGCGTTTTTCAGACTCGGACACAAATCGGATCTGGATGCGCCGCAGAAGAAAGTCCCGCAGCCGAAAGACTGCGGGACTTTTTGTTCGTCGACATCGCAATGGCACCCTCAGGGTCAGTCTCGAACCCTCATTGTCACCGCAGTGAAAGCGGGCGTGTCAGAAGAGCGTCGGTTCCGATTGGAGCTTGGTTGGTGCCTTGCGCGAGCCAGTGAGGCCGAATTTATTGGCGGTACTCGAACTCGGGATGTCGAGGCGGTACTTCTTGCACAGCGCGGTCATCTGACCCCTCAGCCAAGCTCGATAGCTGTCCGGCAGGTTAGCGCCCCTGTATAGGTTCCGATACTCCTCAACAAGATCGGGGCGGGTCTGACCTAACCACGAGAAGAAACTCGGTCGAACCATCGTCGGGAGGAAAAGCGGCGTGTACAGCACGCCTGTCGCACCAGCCTGAGCAACCGATCGCACCATCGCCTCCAGTTGACCGGGTTGGTCACTGAGTAGCGGCAGAATCGGCGCTATGAAAACCGTGCAGTCCATGCCCGCTTCGCGGATCTCATTGACGGTCTTCAGCCGAGCTGCGGTGGTCGGGGTGCCGGGTTCCAGCGACTGCTGCAGTTCGTCGTCTAGGAGGGAGATGGAAAGCCCAGGCTCGACGCGAGCTCGATCATTGGCGGCGGCGAGCAGTCCAAGGTCTCGGCGAATCAGAGTGCCCTTGGTGAGAATCGAGAACGGAACGCTGGCGTCACCAAGCGCCTGGATGATCCCGGGCATCAGCTGATAGCGACCCTCCGCTCGCTGGTATGGATCGGTGCTCGTCCCTAGCGATACTCGCGGCGGCAACTGCCGTTTGCGCTTGAGCTCGTTGCGCAACACCTCCACCACGTTGGTCTTGACGATGATCTGTGTTGCAAAACCCTCATTCACGTCTAAGCCAAGGTGGCTGTGCGTTGGCCTCGCATAGCAGTAGAGGCACGCATGGGTGCATCCTCGATACGGATTAATCGTCCATTCGTCCGGCAGCATGCGGGAGCCTGCAGGAACGTGGTTCAGCGCGGACTTCGCGAGCACCTCGTGAAACGTGACCCCGTGAAACTCGGGTGACCGCACGCTACGCACCACATTGGGCACGCGCGCCAATCCCGGAAGAGTCCCCGGCTCGATCGCGTCAACTCGCTGACTAGCCCACCTCATCTCTGGGGTCTCGCGCTGGTGTGCTGGGTACGCGCCGTTTGAAATCACGTCAGTACCGTAAAACCCACGTCGGACAGATCAGTCACGAGCGCGTCGAGCTCGAGTATGGGGACCGCTTCTAAGCGGACAGAACTCTTTGCCATGCATGCCTCCAAATATGCTGTCGGTTAGGACAGTATTTATGATACTGTCCTAACGGACGGTTTCCAGGTCGGAACCTCAGAGGAAAAGGAGGCGGTGATGAGGTACGACTCGAGCCCTCCGAGATCGGCTGCCCGACACTCGCTCCTGCTATCGACACAGACACAGAGAGATTCCATGACTGACAACGCTCTTGGTGGACCGGCGCCACACACTCGCATTCGGGGCAAGGCCCTCGGGTTATTGGCCGTTCTCTGTGCGGCGTTCTTCCTTGACGCGCTCGACGTGTCAATGCTTGCCGTGGCCATCCCACAGGTCGGCGCTGAGCTAAATATGACCACGACTCTGCCGTGGATCGTTGCAGGCTATGTGCTTGGGTTCGGCGGCTTCCTCCTGTTTGGCGGCCGCGCAGCAGACCTCTTGGGCCGACGCCGGGTGTTCTTAATCGCTCTAGCCGTGTTTGTGCTGATGTCAGCTTTGGGAGGTATTGCCTGGAACGGCGAGATCCTGATCGCGACCCGGTTCCTGAAGGGTGTTGCCGCAGCCTTCACGGCACCAGCCGCACTCTCATTGGTCACCACCTCTTTCAGCGAGGGTCCCGCGCGAAACCGGGCACTGTCCTTCTACACGGCAACCGGGTCCGCTGGATTCACTTTTGGACTGATCTTCGGCGGACTCCTCACCGAATGGGACTGGCGTGCTGTCTTCTTCATGCCGGCGATCATCGGCGCGCTGACGTTGCTCGCGGGCCTCTGGCTTATCCCGGCTCAGCCGCGCGCTGCGCAACGTGAACGGTTGGATATACCTGGCGCTTTGCTTATCACCGCAGCCATGATGGCCATCGTCTACGCCTTGACGCTGGGTCCGGATCAAGGATGGGGCAATATCGCCACGTGGGGTTCGCTGCTCGTCGGCATTCTGCTCGCGGTGGTTTTCGCGCTCGTGGAGCGACACCAGGCTCATCCTCTGCTGCCGCTGCACGTGGTGAAGTCCTGGCCGAGAGTGCGGTCGAATCTCGCGGCCTTCGTGCTCGTTGGGGCGTGGGGAGCCTCCCAGTTTCTGCTCACCTTGCACTTTCAGGACACCCTCGAGTGGTCGCCACTCGCCACCGCAGCAGCCTTTTGGCCGTGTGGGGTTCTCGGGCTATTCATCGCTCCCTTTATGGGGCGACTGATCACGCGATTCACGCTCCTTGGCGTTAGCGCGGTTGGCCTGCTCATGACGGTGATCGCGTACGGGCTCCTCCAGTTGGTTGAGCTCGACTCGATGTACTGGGTTGCGTTCTTCCCATCCTTTGCGCTGATTGGTGTCGCGTTCACTCTCATCTTCGGTACTGCTGCGATCGGGGCAACGAGTGGCCTGCCAGCAGACGAGCAGGGTCTCGCGGGCGGCGTGCTCCAAACCGCATCACAGTTCGGCACGGCGGTGCTGCTCGCAGTTACCACTGCTGTGTATCGCGCGAATCTGATAAGCGACGCTTCGCCGCAGCAGCAATTGTCCGCTTATGAGGCTGGCTGGATGGTGCCGCTCACCGCCTCAGTACTCGCACTCATCATGGTCGCTGTCAGCGTCCGTCCAATAAAGCGTACGAGGAACCTCGTGCAAGAAGAAGGGATCAACTAATGGAAAAGAAGCTGGAAAACTCCGATCTGCCCGCTGCCGTGCACGGCTTCGTCGACGGATGGCAAAGCCGCGATGCGAAGAAGGTTGAAGGCCTCTTCGCCGCGGACGCGGTGGTGACTGACGAAGGTCACACCTACCGCGGCCGCGACGAGATCAACGGGTGGGTTCGGGGCAGCATCAACCTGTTCTCCACCACCCTGACGTTCCTCGGCGCGCGCGAGGTCGATGGAATGGTTGGAGCGTCGTATCGGCTGGAGGGCGACTTCCCGGGCGGTGTAGTGGGGCTCGAGTACCAGTTCCACCTCGACGAGAGTGGGCAGATCGTCAAGCTGGACTTCGCTGCGGCAGCGGCGTAGCTCATCGGCGCGAGCATAAGAGGCCACCTCCACTGCGAGGTGGCCTCTGTGCATGGGATGCCCGAAATGCGTTGGATATTGGAGCGGAATTGAGGGATCGGCTATCAGTCAACTGGGCGTAGCCCGCGCGCAAGCTGCTGATCAGCAGCATCGATCGCGTTGGTCACGAATCGCTTCGTCAGCTCTGTGTATAGCGTCACGTCGTCCGCGGACCAGCCCTCGAGCACCTCGTTGATCATGCGGTCACCAAGCTCGTAGACGCCGCGAGCGGCCTCTTCGCCGGTCTCCGTGAGACTGATCAAGGTCGCGCGTCTGTCGGCAGGGTCTGTTGAGCGCACCACCAAGCCGGCTTCTTCCAGACGTCCGACGATCTTGCTCACATGTGATGCCCCAGTTCCTAGGACTTCCGACATGGCGGTGGGGCGCATCGGGCCCCACGCGGCGAGATGCCGCAGGGCGGCGTGTGACTGCTGATCGACGGCTTCGCCCGTCTTCGCCAGTATCTGTCCTTGAACCGCTGGCGAATCCCATAACAAGATCAACGCGCTGAGATTCGCGAGCAACTCAGATCGATAGGGAAAATCCGCAGCAATCCGCCGACTTCCATCAAACGCATCTCTGGCGGCCATGGACCTCATCATAATCGCTGTCGTCGTGGACACTTTATTTATTGTCCAATTAGACAACAACTTGGTAAGTTGACAGTGCGCAACATAGCGAGCCAGAGCGGGCGCAATGTGCTCGGCCATAGATCGGAGTACTGCCGTGGGAACAATGGACGAGTTGATAACCCCGAAAGTTGTCCGCGCCCTGACCGACAGCCTGATGGCCGCTTCTTCTTCCCTTGAGCCATCACAGCTCCGGAAAGCGGAGGGGGCGATTCTCGAGAAGAAGCTGCGCCAGAGAGTGGATCTTGTTCGCGACGCATTGCTAGCCGACGTCCGGGGTGACTTTGCTGGCATGCAGCACGTGATTACCCAGGGACTGAAGCAGAAACGTTTCGCTGGCTGGATGATCTGGCCTGTAACGGAGGCGGTAAGCGCGAGAGCACTCGCGAGCGGATCCGTTCATGACTTCGACGCCGGGATGGACCTTCTCGCACAGCTCACCCCTCGTCTCAGTAGCGAATTTGCTGTGCGGGACCTCCTTAACGCGCGACCGGAGAGGGCTCTCGCGAAAATGACCGAGTGGGCCGCCGACGATGACGAGCATGTTCGACGCCTTGCCACCGAGGGATCGCGAGCCTATCTGCCGTGGGCGCGAAAGGTCGCGTGGCTCATTGAAAATCCGCGAGCAACACGTGCGATTCTCGACACGACGTATCGTGACTCTTCGGAATACGTGCGCCGGTCAACGGCTAATCATCTGAATGACCTCAGTAGGGTCGACGCATCCGTGGTCACCGATATTGCGACTGGGTGGGCGGTGGCGCCTGACGCCAACACCCCATGGGTGACTCGCCATGGGTTGCGAACACTTCTCAAGCGCGCGGACCCGACCGCACTGTCTCTCGTCGGCTTTACCGGGAGCGAGCTGGACGTCACGAAGCCAGAGCTCGCCGAGGACACCGTCGCGTGGGGCGGCAGCATTCGATTCACCGCTCGCGTCACGAACCGTGGGCCGACGGAGGCGCTCGTTGCCATTGACTACCTGATGGGCTTCGTCCGCGCTAGCGGCACCATCAGTCAGAAGGCGTTCAAGCTCGCCGTGCGGCGGATACCGGCGGGCGAAACGATCGAGATTAGCAAAGCTCATTCATTCCGCTCCATCACAACTCGCTCCTACTATCCAGGGGGTCACTCGGTCACGGTCCAGGCCAATGGCGTGGTGTCTGAACCCGTTTACTTTGTGCTCCGACGTGATATCGAGAGGAAGGACGAGCGCGATGAACCGCACTAAGGCGTTGACGGCGGTCGAGTTCATGCGCACAGCAGCTTCGCTGTTCAACTAGGTTCGTAGCATCCGCTCCATTCCTGTCATGTATGGGGGCTTGTCATGGCATTCGAGTCCGTCGCCATCATCATCGGCGTCATCGTGCTGCTCGGCGGAATCGTGCTCTACCTTTTCCGCCAGCGCGGGGGAGCGGGGCCTCCCGTCGGCGAAGTCCCGTCGACCTTCCGCCCGTGGGTCAACGCCTGGTACGGCCTGAACCGCTGGCCGATTCCCTTTGACCGCGACGGAAACCTCATCCCGGTCGACGACCGCAAGCGAGCGAGCTAGAGACTGTGCCCGCTACAAGAACTGCGGGTCGCGCACCGAGCTGCGCCGCCGAGCAAGACGCCAGCCGCGGGTGGTGCGCACGAACTCGTCGCGGTAGTCGCCCGAGATGGGCGGACCCTCATTCGGGAATCCGATGAACTTGCTGCGCACCCGCACGAGTCCGTCGGCGGCTTCGAAGAGCGTGATGTTCGTCGAGTGGTGTGAGTACACGCGCCGGCTCTCGAGGGCGACCCGCAGCTCGTCGACGCCGTTGAGGTTGGGCCGGCCGAACTCGCTGAAGTCGAAGACGAAGTCATCGGCGAAGACGAGATGCGCGCGATCCCAGGCGTTGTCATCGACAACGTGACCGTAGGCAGCGATCACCTGCTCGATCTGCGCTCTGTCCTCCGCCGTCAGCATGCAACCGATTGTCGCCGCTTCTCGCGCGAACAGTCACCAGTGTGACCTCGTGTGAATCACCGTTACGCGCTACCACGTCACACAGTTGGCGGCATCGAGGGGCCAGCGCATAGTGGAGCACATGACCAGCACCCCGATCCGCATCGTTGGAGTCAGCGGCAGCCTCTCCGTGCCTTCCCGCACCACCGCTCTCGTTGAGGCGACGGCGCGCGCCTTCGCTGCACCGCTCGATGCGACGGTCGAGATCATCGAGCTCGGCAGCCTGGTGCACGACCTCGCCGGCACACACCGCGGTGAGCTCGGACCGGCCGCCATCGCCGCACTGACCGCGGTGGAGAGCGCGGATGTGCTTGTCGTTGGCTCGCCCGCCTACCGCGCCGCGTACACCGGCATCTTCAAGCACTTCTTCGACTTTGTCGGCCAGTACGCTCTCGTTGACACGCCGATCGTGCTCACGGCGACGGGCGGCAGCGACCGCCACGCGCTGCTGGTCGAGCACCAGATGCGCCCGCTGTTCGGCTTTTTCCAGGCGCTGACCCTGCCGCTCGGCATCTTTGCGACCGAGACCGATTTCGAGAACTACGAGATCGTCTCGACCGACCTGACTGAGCGAATCGCTCTCTCGACGCAGCGCACTGTCGGCCTGCTCGCTTCGCAGCTCGGTGCCGCCGGGCGGTTTCCTGGCGGGGCAACGCTCGAGCGTTCGGTGTACTCCTCAGGCTTCTGACGCCCCGTCTTCACCCTCGCACTGGGGGGCGCTGAGGCCTACGGCGGGCAAAATCCCGATGCTACTGTCGCCTTACTAGCAATGTAGCTCGGGGGAGGGTGACATGGGCGTCGCCAACAAGCAACTGAAATGCGTCGCGACAACGTTTGCGGTCGCCATCGCCATCGGCACGCTGAGCGGGTGCGGCAGCAGCGCCGGCAGCGAGAACACGCGGGCGGGCGAATACCCCGATCTGACGCTCGCGGAGTCCAAGGCTCCCGCGCAGCTGCTGCGCAACACCGCCGTCACGCGCATCCCCACCGAGGTGGTACTCAACGTCGGCACCGACACGGATGGCTCGATCGCCTGCCTCAGCGAAGCCGACGACCCCGATGGCACGATCCGTCGATGGGACTCCTCTGTCGACGTCAACCTCAAGCTCACCGAGGCGAAGAACGCTGACGCGATTGTCGCCGACATCATTAAAACCTTCACCGAGGACGGCTGGATGTCGCAGTCCATTACCGGCGACAAGGCGAACAACCAGGCGCACCTTCTCACCAACGGCACGTCGTCAGCGGCGTCGGTGAGCACCTCGCAGATTCGCATCGAGGCGATCATCGCCGGAGACCAGGCGTCGGGCTACATCCACATCGACTCGATGGGCCCGTGCGTTGTCACCGATGGCGAGAACAGCCCCGAGGTCAAGGACCTCGGCAAGCTCTAGACCAGCGCCCAAAGCCAGGTGGCTTGGCGTAGCCACTGGTGGCCCTGCCCGCCCTCGTGGTTGTTGAACTCGTAGACCTCGATTGAGGCGTCGGCACCCCAGCTGTTGTGCGATGCGAAGACCGTCGCAGGAGGGCAGATCTCGTCCATGAGGGCGACCGAGAAGAGGGCGGGCGCGGTCGCACGCTTCGCGAAGCTGACACCGTCGAAGTACGAGAGGGTGCGGAAAACCTGCTCCTTGGCCTCCCGGTGCACTGAGAGGTAGCTCGTTATCTCGCTGTAAGGGTTCGCATCGGTGAAGCCGATCGCCCGCTCGAAGTGCTGCAGGAACGGCACGTCAGGCATCGCCGCGACGAGGCCGTTGGTCAGCGCTGCTACCGCGATGGCGATGCCGCCACCCTGGCTGGCGCCCGTCACGGCAACGCGGGTCGCATCCACGCGGTCGAGGCCGCGCACGACGTCGACCGCGAGCACGGCGTCGGTGAAGACGCGACGGTAGTAGTAGCTCTGCGGGTTCTCGATGCCCTGGGTCATCGACCCCGGAAAGGCGGGGCCGCTGCCGTGCGGGTCGGCCGTGCCGCCGCCCGCGCCCCAGGCGCTGCCCTGGCCGCGGGTATCCATCACGAGGTAGGCGTAGCCTGCGTTTACCCAGGCGAGCCGCTCGTGCGGCAGGCCGCGCCCGCCGCCGTAGCCGTTGTACTCGATGACCGCGGGCAAATCGCCGCCCTCCAGTGGAAGCAGCAGCCAGGCCTTGATCGGGTCGCCCGCGAAGCCGCTGAAGGTGACGTCGAAGACCTCGACGCCGGTCAGTCCCGCGTCATAGCGGTTAACGACGGCCGGGGTGGACGCAGCGCGAGATTCGGCGAGCGTCGTCGCCCAGAAGACATCGAAGTCCGCTGGCTCCGTGACGGTTGGGCGATACTGTCGCAGCTCGGCGAGGGGCAGGTCGAGAAAGCTCACGGGGCAATCGTAGGGGCTTCATCCTTTGCGGGTCGGCGCTTGCGCCACCGCACAATCGCGACGACCACCGCGGCGACGATGCCGAAGAACACCAGCCACGGAATCAGCACACCCACCACGACAACGGCTCCGCTGATGAAGCCGACGAAGGCATTCCACCCGGCCTCAAGGCCGGTGAGGAAGGTGGCCGGGGCAGGGGGCGGCGGGGCGTCCTCCTCCGAGATGAGGGAGAGGGTGATCGTCGCAAGGCTCACCTGGTCGCCGAGGCTGCGCTGCTGCGCGAGCATGCTCTCTAGGTCGCCTTGGCGCGTGGTCAGCTCCGACTCGATCGCAACGAGGCTGTCGACATCCGTTGCAGTTGCCAGCAGGGTCGTCAGGCGATCGACGGATGCCTGCAGCGACTTCACCCGAGCATCCACGTCTTTCACCTGGCTGGTCACGTCGTCGGCTGTCGTCGAGATCTCGATGACGGTGCCGAGTGACCCAAGCTTCTCGATAGTGGCGTCGAGGGAGTCCGCCGGAATCCGCAGCGTCAGGGTCGAGCTGCCCTTGTCGCCGTTCGCCGGTGCATACTCCTGTCGGCCGTCTACGCGGCCATTCGCGCCCTCGACGATGCGTATGGCCTCCGTGGCGGCATCCGCCGGCTGGTCGACCGTCACCGTGAGGTAGCCGGTGACGATCTGCTCGCGATCGGCAAAGGACGGGTCGGCGAGGCTCTCGATCGACTGGTCGGCGGGAGCCCCGCCGTCCTGTTCTACCTCGGCGGGCAGGCTGTATGAGTCGCTCGACGTCATGGCAGAGCAGCCGGCGAGGCCGAGACCGGCCACGAGCAGGATGGAGGCGATCGCTGTGCGCTTCATGGCCCCCACGCTAGTGAGCAAAAGTTGTGTCGGGAACCCAACGTTCGTCACAATTCGGACGTCAATCATGGCGTCGCGTGGGAGCTTGCTGGATGCTGTCTGAAAGTCCGGCCGCGCGAGCGGGGGCAGTCGTAGCGTGAAAGTACGCAAACGAAGGGACACATCATGGGTGTATTCGAAGATGCCAAGGACGCTGCTGAGGCCACTGGTAAGAAGGTCGGCGAATGGGCTGACGACACCAAGGAGCGCATCGGCGACAAGGTGGACGAGGCTCAGGCCGACGCCAAGGTTGCCGCGGCCGAGCGCGAGCGCGACGCCACACACGCCAAGAACGAGTACAAGGAAGACCTGCGAAAAGACTGACCTTCGTGCCGCTCCACGGCCACGAAGTGATGGATAATCACTGTTATGAGGTGGCCGTGGAGCAGGGCGAAGTCGCCCGTTCTGCACGTCGCGACAGACACGGGGGAGGGCCCCGTCGTGATCCTCGTGCATGGCATTGCGTCGTCGTCGGTCACCTTTCAGGAGCTCGTGCCGCGGTTGCGTGAAACCCACCGGGTCATCGCCGTCGACATCCTCGGTTTCGGGGCATCCCCATCCCCGGCAAACGCCACCTACTCCATTGAGGAGCACGCGGATGCGCTCTTCGAGACCATTCGCTCGCTGCGCCTCCGCGCCCCGTTCGTTCTTGTCGGGCACTCGCTCGGGTCCCTCATCTCGGCCCGCTACACCGCGGAGCACCCGGAGTCGGTCGCCAAGCTCGTGCTCGTGAGTCCGCCCGTTTACCTCGACCCGAAGTCATTTGGTGCCGCCCGCGACCGAACCGCCATGGGCGTCTACCTCAAGGTCTACGAATACCTTCGGGCCAACAAGGCCTTCACCATCCGCACCGCGAAGAACCTCGACCGACTCTCGCCGATCCGCAACGTGCTGCAGGTCAGCGAAGACAACTGGAACGCCTTCACCCTCTCGCTGCAGAACGCGATCGAGTCGCAGACGACCGTCGCCGACATCGCCCGGGTGCGGGTGCCGGTCGAAATCGTCTATGGAACGCTGGACCCATTTCTCATGCCTGGCGGCATCCAGATCGTTGCTCAGATGCGGCATGTGACGGTACACAAGGTCGAAGCAGGCGACCACCTGCTGCGCAAGCGGCTCGCGAAGGCGGTTGCCAAGGTCGTCGGCTAGCGTTGCAGTCATGTTGACGAAGACTGCTCCGCGCCTCGGCGTACCCACCTCTGTGATCGGCCTCGGCACCTGGCAGCTCGGCGCTGACTGGGGCGAGGTCAGCGAGTCGGACGCGCTCGCCGTGCTCGACGCCTCCGCCTCGGCCGGAGTGACCTTCTTCGACACCGCGGATGTCTACGGCGACGGCCGCAGCGAGCAGGTCATCGGCACCTGGCGGGCCGCCAACCCTGACGCAGGGGTGTTCGTCGCCACCAAGATGGGGCGTCGCGAAGAACAGGTGGCCGACAACTTTCACCTCGCAAAGTTTCGCGAGTGGACCGACCGCAGCCGCAAGAACCTCGGCACAGACACGCTCGACCTCGTGCAGCTGCACTGCCCGCCGACCGCCGTCTTCTCCACCGACTCGGTCTACGACGACCTCGACACCCTCGTGGCCGACGGCGCCATCGCCCGCTACGGGGTCAGTGTTGAGACCGTGGATGAGGCGCTTGCCGCGATCGCGCGACCGAACGTCGCGAGTGTGCAGATCATCCTCAACGCCTTCCGTCTGAAGCCCCTCGAGCAGGTGCTGCCGGCGGCCGCGGCGGCGGGCGTCGCGATCATTGCGCGCGTGCCGCTCGCCTCGGGTCTGCTGACCGGCAAGTACACCGAGCAGACCACCTTCGCCGAGAACGACCACCGCAACTACAACCGTCAGGGCGCGGCCTTCGACGTGGGCGAGACCTTCTCGGGCGTCGACTACGCCGAGGGCGTTGCCGCCGCACAGGAGTTCGCCGCCTCGGCGAAGGCGCTCGGCCTCGCACCGTCGACGGCGGCGATCGCCTGGCTGGCCCAGCTGCCCGAAGTCACCACGGTGATCCCTGGAGCACGTTCCGTCGAGCAGGCCGTCGGCAACGCGAGCGCCGGCTCGGTCGACCCGCTGCCCGCCGCCTTCAGCGACGAGATCAGCGCGCGCTACGACCGCTACTTCCGCGCGTCAGTGCACCCGCGCTGGTAGCCATCCGCGAATAGCGGCGATGGTCTCCTCCGGGCGGTCGCGGTGCGGGGAGTGCCCCGCGCCGTTGACCACCCGGTACTCGACGTGCGGGTTTGCCGCGACAAGGTCGTGCGCGGTGTCGGTCGCCAGCATCGAGTAGACCGCGTGATCGCCGCCGAGAATGAGGGTCGGCACCGCCAATGCCCGGGCGGCCTCGAGCACGTTCCACGTGGGGTTGTCGCTGAAGGTCTTCTCCACGGCAAGCGGGTCGACCTGCTGCAGTGCGGCGATCTTGATCTCGAGGTCCCGCTCGGTCCACTGTGGTTTGCTCGCTCGGATGCTCTCGACCGTCAGTTCGAGTTCGGCGAGCTGGTCGGCCGTGATCTCGTCGACGTCGTCGGCGGGTACCTCGAGCACGGGGTCGAGCAGAATCACGCGCTCGGCCGTCGCGCCGAGCAGCACGGCGACGGCGCCGCCGAGCGAGTGGCCGATGATGAGGTCCCACGGGCCGGTCGGCAGGTCGGCGGCGTAATCGGCAAGGCGGTAGCTCGTAGCCGGGGCAGAGATCCCGTGCCCGCGCAGGTCGGGGGCGGTCACCTCCCAGCCGTCCGCCTCGAGTGCCGCGCGGATGCGCCACCAGGTCGACGAGTTCGAGCTGAGTCCATGGATGAGCAGTGCCTTCACCTACTAATCATGCATACGGATGGGAATGACACCCCAATCACCGATGTTTAGCCAACGTGAACAAACTGATGATCATCGTTGGCTCTGTCCGCCCCGGCCGCATCGGCCTTCCGATTGCCGAGTGGGTGAAGGCCTCTGCCGACCCCACGTGGGAGATCGATTTCGTCGACCTGGCTGAGCTGAACCTGCCGTTCATGGACGAGCCGAACCACCCCTCCATTCGCAAGTACACCAAGCAGCACACCCTCGACTGGAGCGCTCGGGTGGATGCCGCCGACGCGATCATCATGGTCACCCCCGAGTACAACCACAGCTACTCGCCAGCCCTCAAGAACGCCATCGACTTCCTCGGGCAGGAGTGGTGGCGCAAGCCGGTCGGCTTCGTCAGCTACGGCGGCGTGAGCGGCGGAACCCGCGGTGTTGTCGGGCTTGAGCCTGCGATCCTGACCGTCGGCATGGTCCGCACGGGCGCAACCGTCGAACTGCCCTTCGCGGGCAAGCAGGTCGACGAAGGCGTGTTCACGCCCAGCGCCAAGGAAATCGCCGTGCTCGACAAGCAGCTGGAGGAGCTGAGCGGGCTCGCGACGGCCCTCCGGCCCCTGCAGAACCGTTAACCCCTCTTTCGGGTGACAATCCGAGTATTCCTTCGCTAGCATGAGCGCGTGGCAAAACAGTCCTGGCGCGATGCGGCTCTAGAACGTGGCTACTCGTACACCGCAAAGTCGTCAGGACTCGGGCTTCCCGGGCTACTGTTTCGCGCCGGCGAGAAGACCGCCATGTCGAACGTCGTCGACGCCCTCAGCGCCGACGTGCCATTCATCGCGGGAACGCTGAGCGGACAGTATGCGACCGAGTCGATGACTCGGCAGCTGACGTCGTCGTTTGTCGGCATCCCGCTGGCTGCGCGTGTGCCGAACATCGTTCTGCTGAAGCGCGGGCTCGGCATGCTCAAGCTGGCAGGCATCGGCCTTGGCACCAAGCAGAAGCTCTCGCTCGAGGGCGACTTCGACCGCACCTTCACGCTGTACTGCCCCGAGGGCTACGAGCGCGACGCCCTCGAGATCTTCACCCCGAACCTCATGCAGCGGCTCATGGAGACGACGGGCGGATGCGACGTCGAGCTCGTCGACGACTGGATGTTCATCTACAGCCTCCCGGGCCGCTATCGCTCGGCCGAGGCCCTCGCCGCCGTCGAGCAGGCCACCGCACTCGTGCAGCAGACCGTTCAGCGCCAGACCGGCCGCTATACCGATGAGCGCTCGCCCCGCTCCAGTGGCACGGTGTCGCCCGAGCAGCACGCCGCTCAGCAGCACGGGGTTGCCGCGGGCGGCCGCCGCGTGAAGACGTCGTCGACGCCGCTGCAGAAGCTGATTCTGGCGCTGTCGTGGGCGGTCTTCCTTGTGGCCGCCGGCTACGTGGTTCTGACCTGGCTTCTGCCGCGACTCTGACACCCTCCCCACGAAAGGAACATCATGACCGTCGTTGACGACCTCACCGCCCGCTTTTCCACGCCCGAGGGGCTCAAGAAGTACTTCGGACTGCTTGGTGGGAAGCGTGCCAAGGGCTCAGCCGAGCTGCTTGGCCGCGCGACCGGGAGCGGGGTTGCCCGCGCCTACACGCTCGACCACCGCGAGCACGACGGCAGCACCTACTACGTCAAGGCGATCAGCACCCGCGGCGATCTCGACGAGAAGACCCTGGCAGAGCTCACCCGCGAGGCGACCCTGCTGCCGCTGGGCACACTGCGCTACGAGGGCATGATGGCCGCAACGATGCCGGAGGAACTCGGTTCCACTGACGACGCCAGTGACATCCATTCGCTGAGTCGCCTTGCGGAGGGGATTGTCGTCTACCCGGTCTCGATCATGTCCAAGAAGGGTGACGCGAGCTACGCGTTCTGGCTGACCACCGGTGACGCCTGGTACGTCGAGCCGATCGACGACAAGAAGCTCAAGTAGGCCACGGCCGACCACTGCGGCTCGCCCCAACGGCTTCTCATTTTTCAGATCCCACTTGCGCGTCAATTGACTCGCAAGTGGGATTTGATTTTCGCGGCGTTCGTTCGGCAGCGCCTGTTGAGACCCTACGTCGGCTGGATGGGCACCGGCGCTGTGTCCGGAACCGAGGCATCGCGCCCGCGCAGATCCGGATGCCAGCGCCGCAGGGTGAGCGGCACAAGGAACCCGACAAGGGCCAATGCGGCGGCAACCCAGTAGCCGCCGCTCGCTCCGTGCCCATCGATGAGGAACCCTGCTGCGGCAGAGCCGAGCGCGGCTCCGATGAGCTGGCCGGTGCCGACCCAGCCGTAGGCCTCGGCGGTGTCGCTGAACTTGACGGTGCCGCTGACGATCGCGAACATGACGGCGAGAGCTGGCGCGATGCCGATGCCGGCGATGAGCAGCGCGAAGGCGATCCACCAGAAGTTCATCGAGAACAGCGCAAGCGCCATGCCGACGAAGACGGCGAACATGCGCCGTGCCATCGCCCACGGGCCAACGGGCAGATGGCCGAGCGAGAGGCCACCGGCGAGCGAGCCAAGCGCGAAGATGGCGAGCACGATCCCGGCCTCAGCACCGCCTTCGCCGAAGGTCGCGACGACCGCGGCCTCGGTCGCAGCGCAGGCGGCGACGAGCAGCAGGCCGGTGATCGTCGAGAGCAGCACGGCGGGCTTGGCGAGAACAACGCCGAGCCGGCGCTTGCTGCGGGGGATGCGCACCCGCCCCACCTCGGGAGAGAGGATGAACCACGTGCCACCGACCACGAGAAAGATGCCGGCAATGATGATGGCCAGCGAACTCGAGATCTGCACGGCGACGAAGGTCGTGATGACCGGTCCCGCGACCCAGATGATCTCTTGGGCACTGGCATCCAGTGAGAAAAGAGCGGTGAGCTGCCGCGAGTTGACCATCTTGGGGTAGATGGTGCGCACCGCCGGCTGAATCGGCGGGGTACTCAGGCCGCCGATAAAGCCGATCACCATATACGCGGCGACCGGCAGAAACAGAAACGCAATGGATGCGATCGAGGCCGCACAGACCACCATCGTCAGGGTGAGAACCCGCCGCATTCCCCACACGCCCATCCACCGGCTGGTGAGTGGCCCGCTGATGGCCTGCCCAAGGCTGGTCGCGGCTAGCACGAGGCCCGCGGCGCCATAGGAGTGGTGGATGTGCTCGATGTGAATGAGGTACGCCAGCGAGAGCATGCCGAAGGGGAATCGCGCGGTTAGCTGTGCGGCAATGATCCGGGCGACCCCCGGGGTTTTCAACAGACTGCCGTAGGTACTCACTGGCATAAGCCTATTGCCGCCGTGGCCATGTCGCTGGCTCGGATTAGCCTGTGGAAACTGTGGAGAACTCCCCGAAGTTATCCACAGTTGTGGATGACACGCCCACTACATCTGGTGTTACCCCTCTGTCGGAGGCCCGATATATAGTGGTCTCACCCGCCGGGCCGAGTTGCGGGAAAACCGGCCTTTTGGCGATTCTGAGGGAGAAAAAGTGGGAATCACTGTAGTTAAGCGCGACGGCACACGTGAGCCGTATGACGCGAACAAGATCAACCTGGCCATCGAGGATGCCAGCGCTGGTCTCGACGAGAACATCACCTGGGTGACGCAGATCGCCAGCGAGCTCGAGCTGACGCTGTTCGACGGCATCACCACCCAGCAGCTGGATGAGGCGGTCATCCAGGTCGCGCTGCAGAACGTCAAAGATGACCCGGCCTTCGACATCGTCGCGGCCCGTCTGCTGCTCAAGACCATCTACAAGCGTGTGCTGGGTGATTATTCCGGTCACGAGGAGCTTGTCGAGCTTCACAGGGCGCACTTCGCCGCCAACGTCACGCGCGGCGTCGAAGAGGGACTTCTCGACACCCGCCTGACCGAGCTCTTCGACCTCGAGCTTCTCGCGAGCCACCTTGCTCCTCAGCACGACGAACTGCTCAAGTATATCGGCGTTGTGACCCTCAACAACCGCTACGGCATCAAGGGCCGCAACGGTGACGCCCTCGAGGTTCCCCAGTACTTCTGGATGCGCATCGCCATGGGCCTCTCGCTCAACGAGAAGAACCCCAACGAGGCCGCGATCGCGTTCTACGAGAAGATGTCGCGCCTGGAGTACCTGGCCGCCGGGTCCACTCTCGTCAACGCCGGCACCGTCTACCCCCAGCTCGCGAACTGCTTCGTCATGGAGATGCAGGACGACATGGAGCACATCGCCAAGACGACCCGCGATGTCATGTGGCTCACCAAGGGCACCGGCGGCATTGGCCTGTCGGTGACCAAGCTGCGCGCTCAGGGCTCGCCGATCCGCTCGAACAACACCACCTCGACCGGCCCGATCCCGTTCATGCACACGATCGACTCGATCCTTCGCGCGGTCAGCCGCGGAGGCAAGAAGTTCGGCGCCCTCTGCTTCTACATGGAGAACTGGCACATGGACTTCCCGGAGTTCCTCGACCTTCGCCAGAACTCCGGTGACCCCTACCGCCGCACCCGCACCGCCAACACCGCGGTATGGATCAGCGACGAGTTCATGAAGCGCGTGCAGAACGACGACGACTGGTACCTCTTCGACCCGCTCGAGGTCACCGACCTCAACGAGCTTTACGGCAAGGCCTTCTCAGAGCGCTACAACGAGTACGTCGCCAAGGCCGAGGCCGGCGAGATGCGCCTCTTCAAGAAGATCACGGCTCGCGAGCAGTTCAAGTCGATCCTCATCTCCCTCCAGACCACGAGCCACCCGTGGCTCACCTGGAAGGACACGATCAACAACCGTGCGCTCAACAACAACACGGGCACGATCCACCTCTCGAACCTCTGCACCGAGATCACGCTGCCGCAGGACGAAGACAACGTCAGCGTCTGCAACCTTGCGTCGATCAACCTGTCGCAGCACCTCAACGACGCAGGCCAGCTGGACTTCACCAAGATCGAGCAGTCCGCTCGCCTTGCCGTGCGCCAGCTCGATAACCTCATCGACATCACCCGCTCGAGCGTCAAGGAGGCGGACTTCTCTAACGAGCAGAACCGCGCCGTCGGCCTCGGCGTCATGGGCTTCACCGATGTCATCGAGAAGCTCGGCATCAGCTACGAGAGCGAAGAGGCCTACGACCTCATTGACGAGATCATGGAGCACGTCTCCTACGCCGCTATCGACGCGTCGACCGAGCTCGCCAAGGAGCGCGGTTCGTACAAGAACTTCGAAGGCAGCCGTTGGTCGCAGGGACTCGTTCCTCTCGACTCGATCGCGCTGACCGAGGCCGACCGTGGCATGGAGATCAAGGTCAACCGCAAGACACGTCTCGATTGGGACGCCCTGCGGGTGAAGGTCAAGGGCGGTATGCGCAACGCGACCCTCATGGCGATCGCGCCCACCGCATCCATCGGTCTTGTTGCTGGTACGACGCCCGGACTCGACCCGCAGTTCGCGCAGATCTTCAGCCGCGCGACGTCGAACGGCAAGTTCCTCGAGGTCAACTCGAACCTTGTTCACGACCTGCAGAAGCGTGGCCTGTGGGAGTCGACGCGCGAGTCGATCCTGCGCAGCCAGGGCGACATCCAGAATGTCGCAGCGATTCCGGACGAGCTCAAGGCTGTGTACAAGACGAGCTTCCAGCTCTCGCCGTACGCGTTCCTCGAGGTTGCCGCTCGTGCGCAGAAGTGGATCGACCAGGCCATCAGCCGCAACATGTACCTCGAGACGCGTGACCTCGGCGACATGATGGACATCTACTTCGCGGCGTGGGAGCGCGGCGTGAAGACGACGTACTACCTGCACATGAAGCCGCGCCACACGGCAGAGCAGTCCACGGTCAAGGTCAACAAGACCGAGGAACTCGTCGCCTCGAAGTCCGCTCCGGCCGAGGCATCCGCAGGCAGCGCAGCCCCTGCCGCACCCGCGCGCCGCGGTTTCGGCGGTCTCGCCCCGAAGGCTGGTGCCTGATGGACCGGGTAAACGAATACGAAGTTCCGGTCGATCCGATGGACGACCTTCAGTGCGACAGCTGCCAGTAGGCGGGAAGAGACAATGGGAATTCTAGGAACGGGCCTTCAAGAGGGGCTCCTGCTCAAGCCGATCCGCTACCAGTGGGCGATGGACCTGTACGACCAGGCCGTGGCCAACACGTGGTTCCCGAACGAGATCCAGCTGGGCGAGGACATCGCGGACTTCAAGAAGATGACGGATGAAGAGCGCCACGCGGTGACGTTCCTCATGAGTTACTTCAACCCGAACGAGCTCCTCGTCAACAAGGCACTCGCGTTCGGTGTCTACCCCTATGTCAACGCCGCCGAAGCGACGCTGTACCTCGCGAAGCAGATGTGGGAGGAGGCCAACCACTGCATGAGCTTCGAGTACGTGCTCGAGACCTTCCCCATCGACCGTGACGCTGCCTACAACTCCCACGTCGACGTGCCCTCGATGGCGCGCAAGGAGGAGTTCGAGCTCAAGTACATCAAGCGGATGACCGAGCAGCAGCTCGACATCACGACGACCGAGGGCAAGCAGGACTTCATCCGCAACCTCGTTGCGTACAACGTGATCCTCGAGGGTGTCTGGTTCTACTCGGGGTTCATGGTTGCCCTGTCGTTCCGTCAGCGCAACCTGCTGCGCAACTTCGGTTCGCTCATGGACTGGGTCGTGCGCGACGAGAGCCTGCACCTCAAGTTCGGTATCAACCTCATCCTCACCGTGCTCGAGGAGAACCCCGACCTGCAGACGGAGGAGTTCGCCGCCGAGATCAAGCAGATGATCCTGGACGCTGTCGAG
>Ga0247732_10000099_pt1 | contig 58404 bp, 52 predicted proteins | sample UWRJL163409C2_FD_180940 | JGI IMG/M metagenome (GOLD analysis project Ga0247732, IMG submission 180940) | Plant litter microbial communities from Arlington Agricultural Research Station in Wisconsin, United States - UWRJ-L163-409C-2 | ecosystem: Environmental > Terrestrial > Plant litter >... | reverse complement strand
GGGCCGACCCCGACCCCGACCCCGACCACGTCGGCGACTCCGGCATCCACCCCGAGCCCGACCGCGCCACCCGCCCCCGCCGCCGATCCCCAGCAGCCCGCTGCGCCGGTCTACACCGACGACACGGCCGACTGGATCATCACGTATACCGGCATCGGCCCCATCGAGTTCACCCCAACCGCTCTCCGAGATCGTCGCCACGATCCCGTCGCCTGAGCGTCTGACCCAGAAGTGCCCGCCCTTCACCGTCTACGCGTCAGGGGTCCAGCCCCAGGTCGGCATGGCATCGGCCGATGACGTTCTCTGGGATCTCGTCGTCGGCGACTACGGGTTCGAGCCCTTCACCGATCAGGCGCCCCACACCGAGGCGGGAATCCGAGTCGGATCGACTGAGGCCGACGTGGTGGACGCCTACCCCGACGCGGTGTACAGCGAATCGCCGTTCGACACTTACTCGATCACGAACGGATCGGGCGGGTACATCGTGATGGTTCTGTCGGAATCGATCGTGGCGGGCATCCACGTGTCGGACAAACCGACGGCGCCGAGCGAGGTCTGCGGCTGATACCGGCATCCGGATGGCCCTGGTCATAACCGGGCTGACGGCGTCGGTCGGGTCGGCTCAAGCCGGGCGGGTAGGCGACGAAGAGGAATGCCAGTAGGAGGAGAGCAAGCAAGGCCAGTCCCGGCAGCGGCCTCACTTTTTCGTGTCGGCGCCTCGACGACGTCAGCGCGATATCGCCGTGCTGTCTCGAACGATCAGGCGGGGAGGGATCAGGGGTATGACGTCTTTCTCCTCACCCCGCATCATGGCCAGGATGCGCTGGACCGCCAGGCGCCCGATCTCTTCGAAGTCGAGGAACACGGTCGTCAGTGATGGCTTGAAGAACTCGGCTTCGGCAAGGTCATCGAAGCCCACGATGCTGACATCCGCGGGAATGTCGAACCCGTGCTCGTCGAAGGCCTTGATCGCACCCAGGGCGAAGGCGTCGCTTCCGGCGAAAATGGCCGTCACATCGGGTTTGTCGACCAGCCGGAGCGCAGCCTCATAGCCCGATCGCGCACTCCAATCGGGGGCGACGACCGGCTCCGGAAGAACGCGCCCCTGGGCTGACAGTTCCATCGCCCAGCCTCGCTGGCGGGCGTCGCTGGCCATCCAGCCGGCCGGCCCTTGCACGTGCCAGACCGTCTTGTGGCCGAGCTCGAGGAGGTGGCGGACGGCCACTCGCGCCCCGAGCACCTCATCGATCGAGACGCTTGTGGGGGAGGGCTCTGCCCCTTGAGCGAAGGTCACGATAGGCACATCCGTCTCGAGCCCGCGCAGTACTTCGGCGGCAGCGTAGAGGGGGGCCAGCACGACGACTCCATCGACTTCGGAGGACGTCAGTTCGTTGAGTGCCGAGCGGAAGCTGGCGTGGCTCAGGTCGCCGAGGGTGATCAGACGAGTCGTGTACCCGTTGAGTCTCGCCTGTTCACTGATACCAAAGAGAGCCAGTGACGGGCCGTGCACAGAGAGGGCGAAGCTCACGACCCCGAGGTTCATGGTGCGTCGGCTGGCCAGCGCCGCCGCCGCCGAGTTGCGTCGGTAGTTCAGCTGCCCGATGGCGAGGTTGACCCGGTCGCGGATCTCGGGCGAGACGTTGTGCGCCTCGTTGACGACCCGGGACACCGTCTGCTGCGAGACGCCGGCGAGTCGGGCGACATCGACCATTCGGGGGCCCTGCGACTTGGACATCGTGCGGCCCAATCGGACTCCCTTCGGCCAGGCGTGACGTTCAGATGTATAGCCCCATTATGGCGGCGGTGCCGGAATGACGAGAATCATCCCGGCACCGATGGCGTAGGCGTTCGGCGACCGCTGACGGGGCGAGGATCCGTTCTATCTCGGTCGCCGGTACCGCAGAACCTCCGGGTGTCTCTCGTACGGCCACTCCGCATCCGGAATCATGTATTTCAGGGTGTTGTAGCTGCCGTCCATCGTGGAGGCCAGCGAGGGCGGACCGTCGAAGCCGATGACCGCCCAGCCGATGCGGTTCTCGTTTCCTCCGTAGACGGGGTCGCCGTAGAAACCCTGGCGCGTGTTGAGCACGAGCAATGGGAAGAACGACAAGAAGTCCTCGTTGACAGGCTGGTTGCCCGCGGGCGCCCCGCCGAGCCCCACATCCTCGAGACCGACGAACGCGAACGGCTCGGGCTTCGCGAGGCCGGAAATGGTGGTCAGCACCTCGTCCTGCTGTTCGTCGCTCAACTCGACGAAGGTCGAGCCGTGGGCGCTGTCGGCCAGCGCATCGAGCTGCTCGATCCCCTCGGCGTAGAGCGTGCGCCGCAACTCGATCCGCTCGCGCCAGGCCTCCTCCTCCTTGCCCTCCATCTTCAGGAAGCCGATGCCGTCTGCCGCGGGGAACACGAATTGCGTTCCCACCAGCATCCGGTCGATGAAACGCACCACGTTCGCCTCACGCGCGCCCGGGTGGCGATCGGTGGGGATGATTCGTGCGGTGGCCGCCTCGATCGTGTTCCACTGGTGCTGGGTGAAATACATCGGCCCCTCGACGTCGCGCGTCGAGATGGGCACCGTGACCCACTGTGCCTGTCCCATGGTTTTCTCCTTGTCGTTGTCTGTGCGTGCGTGTGATCAGGACCAGTTGTGGCGGTCGACCTGAATGATCCGGTCGGCACAGCGCCACGCGTTGGCCATGATGGTGAGGGCCGGGTTGATGCCGGTGGCCGTGGGAAAGAAGCTGGCGTCGAAGACGTAGAGGTTCGGCACGTCGTGGGTGCGGCACCAGCGGTCGACGACGGAGGTCGACGGGTCGTCTCCCATGCGCGTCGTGCCCAACTCGTGAGACGTGTTGCCGGTGATCCGCTCCATGTTGACCGGGATCACCTTGCTCGCTCCCGCAGCCTCGAGGATCTCGCCGTTCTTGTTCACCTGCCACTTCTCCTGCGCGAAGTCGTTCGCGTGCGGGGTGTGCGTGATGCGCGCGACCGGCAGGCCCCACGCGTCTGTCACCGTCGGGTCGAGGTCGACCCGGTTGCTCTCGACCGGAAGGTCGTGCAGCAGGATGCCGATCTTCATCGTGTGGTTGAACAGCTCGCGGTCGACGTCCTTCGCGGACTGGCCCCAGGTCGGACGACCGGGGAAGCTCCAGTTGACCGGATGCCCGAGGTTCGACGGGAAGATCAGCGATCCGAGGATGTGGCCGCGGCTCTCATCGGTCTCGTAGAAGTCGAACGAGCATCCGCTCATGTAGTGCCCCGACCACCCGTACAGAGGGTCGCTGACCTCGCGGTCGAACAGGCCCACCGAGAACGAGTACTGGTGGAAGGTGGCGTTACGCCCCACCTGGCCGCTGCTGTTCGCCAGACCGTCGGGGAACAGGGCGGATTTCGACATCAGCAGCAGTCGGGGCGTCTCGATACCGCCGCCGCAGACGATCACGGCCTTGGCCTCCTGCACCCACATGTCGCCGTCTTCGTCTTCGTAGCGAACGCCCGTGGCCTTGCCGTCTTTGCCCACCAGCACCTCGTGCACGTAGCAGTCGGAGCGGAGGTCGTAGAGTCCGGTGTTGACCGCATCGGGGATGAACGAGATGAGGGTGGAGGATTTGCCGGTTCCGGGATCGGGGTACTGCTGCCAGAAGCCGTTCTCGCTGAAGGGCTGGCGACCCCGATACGGCTCGGTCACCATGCCCTGGGGCATGGGGAAGACGTTGTGGCCGAGCTTGTCCATCGCGGTGGCGAAGGTGCGGCCGATCTGAGTCAGGGGAGACGGCTTCGTCGGGTAGCCGCGGCTGCGTCGGCCCTCCCACGGGTTGGCCCCGCTGAGTCCGGATGTGCCGAATTCCCACTCGACACGCGTGTAGTAGGGCTCGAGCTCGTCGTAGCTGATCGGCCAGTCCACGAGGCTCGCGCCGGCGACATCTCCATGGATCGACCGCAGTCGGAAGTCGTTCTCCGTCATGCGCGGAACCATTCCGCCCCAGTGGGTCGTGCCTCCGCCGACCACCTGCGGTGTGGCGGAGAAGTTCGTGACCACGGCTTCTTCGCTGTCGTTCGCGCGGTAGGTGCGGGGCTTGAGCTTCGGGTCCTGCCAGATGAAGTTGCGGTTCAGGTACTTGAGCTCGTCGCCCGAGGCGTGTTCGGGTGTGAGCCACGGGCCGCGCTCAAGGCCGACCACGCGCATACCGGCTTCGGTGAGCACCTTCGCGGCGGTCGCGCCGCCTGCTCCGGCGCCCACGATCACGACGTCGACGGGTTCTGGGTTTCTCTTCACAGTCATGCTTCCTTGTTCTCTTCGTTGAGTCGGGGGTGTGTCGGGGTCACGCTTTTTCGACGCCGTCGCGGCCCGCGTCGGCGAGCGGCCGCAGGGCGTCCCAGAGCTCGTCGGGAATGGTTATCTCCAGCAGATCGAGGGTCTGTCGGATGCGACGGGGTTCCGACATTCCGACGATGGTCGACGTGACGCGCTCGTCTCTGACCGAGAACTGAAGGGCCGCCGCAGCCAGGGGCACACCGAAGTCGGCGCAGAGTCGTTCCATCGCGGTGACTCTCTCCAGGGTGACTGCCGGAACGGGGGCGTAGCAATACGTGGGAACGGCCGCGGGACCCTTCACCAGCATGCCGCCGCCGAACGGTGCCGCGTTGATGATGGAGACATTGCGTCGCGCCGCCTCATCGAGAAGCACGGAGGCGCTCTGGTCGACGAGACTGAACCTGTTGTGGGTGATGACGGCATCGAACGCGCCTGTTGCGAGGTACTGGAGTTCGAGATCGATGGGGCCGCCGGCGACGCCGAGGTGACCGATGACGCCCTCGTCGCGCAGCGCGAGAAGGGCCTCCAGCGGGCCGCCGGCGCCGACGCCCTCGTCGAAACCGATCTTCTCGGGGTCGTGCAGGTAGACGAGGGGCAGCGTGTCGAGCCCCAGCCTCTCGAGACTCTCCTCGACGGAGCGTCGGACGCGATCGCCGGAGAAGTCGGACGAGCCCGGCAGGGGGTCGACCTTGGTGGCGATCACCACACCGTCGGGAACGCCGCCGAATGCGCGGATGGCCTGGCCGATACGCTTCTCGCTCTCGCCGCCACCGTATTCGTTCGACGTGTCGATGAAGTTGATGGGGCTCGTGAATGCTTCGAGGATGGTGGCGACGGCGGTCTCGGTATCGACCTCGTAACCGTATTGCGCAGGAAAGCTGCCGAGGGCGCTGGTTCCCACGCAGATGGGGGTGACCTGCAGGTCGGAGGAGCCGATGTGTCGAAGAGCCATGATGGTGAACTTTCTGTCAGGTGTACGGAGCGGTGGAATGAGGAGGTCGGATCAGGGCGGGGTGCCGCGTCGACGCGAGAGAGAAGGAGCGGCGGTGCTGCTTCGGTGAACGAATTCGGGATCGACTTGAGCGGCGGGAAGTTCCGTGCCGTCGAGGATGGCGGCTATGACAGTGCTGACGGAGAGTCGGCCGACGGCCTCGAAGTCGATGCGGACGGTGGTGAGCGCGGGGCGGAAGAAGGCGGATTCGGGCACGTCGTCGAACCCCACGATGCTCACGTCTTCGGGCACCCTCACGCCGCACGCGTCGAGGGCTTTGATGACGCCGAGGGCCATCTGGTCGTTGGCCACGAAGACGGCGGTGATCGTCGAGTCCGCTGCGATGCGGAGCCCGGCGGCGTAGCCCGACCTGGTCGTCCAGTCTCCGATCATCGGGTCCGGCAGATGCATCCGGTCGTTGAGGAGTTCTTGCCGCCATCCGTTCAGGCGGGCCGCCGAACCCAGCCATCCGAATGGGCCGGCCAGATGGTGAACGGTCGCGTGCCCGAGGTCGAGAAGGTGACGGGTGGCGAGGGCCGCGCCACGGATCTCATCGGTGCCCACGTTGCCACTGCCCACGATCGCGCCGGGTTCGAAGACCACCAGTGGCACACCTGTCGACATCGACTCGACCGACTGGAGCGCCGCCTCGATCGGAGCGATCACGATGATGCCGTCGACCGAGTCGGCCACGAGATGATCGAGTGCCGACCTGAGGGGCTCGGCTCCCACGTTCTCGAGTGCCACGAGACTGGTCGTGTAGCCCGATCGCCGAGCTTCGTCGACGATTCCGGTCAGGGCCAACGACGGCCCGAACTGGGCAAGTCCATAGCTCACGATGCCCAGGTTGTGGGTGCGCCTGGTGACGAGCGCCCGGGCAGACCTGTTGCGCCGATACTTCAGGCGCCGGATGGCGACTTCGACCCGCTCCCGCACCTCGGGCGTCACGTTGTCGTGGTTGTTGACCACTCTCGAGACGGTCTGTTGGGAGACCCCTGCGAGACGGGCGACGTCGATCATGCGAGCGCTGCGCTCGGTGTCGCTGGCGTTGTACGGCACGGTTCTCCTTTCTTCGGGGGTGGTCGAGGTCGAGGTAGATCGACTAGTGCGCGGCCCGAGAGCGATGGCGCAGGAACGTGGAGAAGAAGTCTGAGATGCGTCGCACTCCGCCGGCGGTCGAGAGGAAGACGGCGATGATGATCACGGCGCCCGTGATGACGAGCTGCGGTTCAGAAGAGATGCCGACGAGGTTCATGATGTTCGTGATCGTGGCGAGTACGAAGACACCGACGACTGCACTGATCGGGTCTCCCTTGCCGCCGATGAGGGATGCCCCGCCCACGACGACGGCGGCGATGGCCGTCAGCTCGTAGCCGGTGCCGATCAGCGAGCTGCCCTGGCGTAGTTGCGCGGCGGCAATGAGCCCGGCGAGACCGGCGAGGAGGCCGGACATCGTGTATGTGATGAGCAGGTTCCGCCCGACCGGCAGCCCCGACAGCCGAGCGGCTTCGGCGTTGCCGCCGATCGCGTACAGCGAGCGTCCGAACGTCGTGAACTTCGCGACGATGGCGGCGACGACCGCGACGATGATGAAGATCAGCACAGGGTTGCGCACCCCCAGGGTGGAGGCGCGGGCGAAGGTGTCGATGAAGGCGTCGTCCATGATCTGGATGAGGCTGGTCGACTGGATGATGTAGCTGAAGCCCTTGATGGCGCTCATCGTGGCCAGGGTCGCGATGAAGGCCGGAATGCGAAGCCACACGATCAGCAGACCGTTGACGAGTCCGGCAGCAGCACAGCAGAGCAATGTGATCGTCACGGACAGCCCTGTCGAGATTCCGGCCTGCAGGGTGAGGGCGGAGATGACGGTCGACATGGCGAGGGTCGAGCCGACCGACAGGTCGATGCCGCCCGTAAGAACCACGAAGAACTGACCCACCGCGAGTACTGCGGCGATGGATGCGGCGGCGATGACGTTCTCGATGTTCCGGAAGGTCAGGAAGTCGGCCGATATGTAGTAGCCGATCACGACGATCGCGATGAGCACGAGCACGAGGTAGCTCTTCGATGCCAGTCGGCGAACGAAGCCGGCGGCGACCGACGCGGGTGCGGGTCGGGCCGCGGGTTCTGCCGTCTTCAGGGGCGGTTTGATGAGTGGGGTGTTGGTCATGAGTTTTCCGTCACATCTCTGGTTTCACGTCGTGGGTTTCGCCGGGCGTGGGTGGATTGGGCGTGGGTGGTGGGGAGCGGGTCAGGCGAACCGCTCGAGAATCGCAGTGCCGGCCGGGTCGATCTCGTCGTGGTCGAATTCGGCGACCACGCGGCCGCGGGCCATGACGAGCACGCGATCGCACATCATCGCTTCGGAGATCTCGGAGCTGGCGATGATGACGGTGCCGCCGGAGCGGGCGAAGTCGCGGATGAGCTCGTACATGTCCTCCTTGGCGCCGACATCGACGCCCCGGGTGGGCTCGTCGCAGATGAGCAGCCGTGATGATCGCACGAGCCAGCGAGCCAGGATGGCTTTCTGCTGCGTGCCGCCGCTGAGGGTCTTCATGGGCTGGTTGACGCTCGAGACCTTCATGCTGAGGCGGTCGACCATGCCTTCCGCCGTCGACTGCTCCTTGCGGCCGTTGATGAAGCTGAGCCGGCTGAACATCGGAAGGCTGGCCAGCGTGATGTTGCCCGCGACTCCCATGTCGGGAACGAACCCCTGGGTCTTGCGGTCCTGGGGCAGCAGTCCGATGCCGCGCTTGATGGCGTCTTTCGGCGAACGGAACGTCACGTCGTGGCCGCCGAACGTGATCGTGCCGCTGAACTTGCGACGCGCTCCGGCGAGAAGACCCGCCAGCTCGGATTGTCCGCTGCCGATCAGGCCCGACAGGCCGAGGACCTCGCCTTCGTAGAGTTCGAGGTCGACGTCGTCGACGCGGGCCGCCTCGGTGAGGCCGGTGGTCGACAGGAGCACCGTGTCGCCTCGACCGGATCCGAGCCGGGGGCTGCGTTCGCCGCGCAGGGCGGCGTCGGCGATCGAGCCTTCGAGGCTCTTGCCCACCATGGCGGTCACGACGTCTGCGGGCCGACTGCTCGAGGTGTCGAGAACGGCGGTTCGGACCCCGTCGCGCAGAACGGTCACCGAGTCGCAGAGAGAGTACAGCTCGTCCATACGGTGCGAGATGTAGAGCAGCGTCACGCCCTGGGCCGCCAGCCCGCGCAGCACCTCGAAGAGCCGTGCGACATCCGGTAGTGGAAGTGTCGATGTGGGCTCGTCGAGCAGTAGCACCCGCGCGTTCTTGTGCAGCGCTTTGGCGAGTTCGACCGCCTGCTGCTGCGCCGTCGAGTAGTTCGACACCGGCTGGGTCACGTCGAGGTCGAAGCCGACCCGGGCGAGGGCGTCTCGTGCGCCGGACTGCATCTCGGACCAGCTCACGGCGCCCGACCTCGTGGGCAGGCCACCGAGAAAGATGTTCTCGGCCACGGAGAGCGAAGGGACCAGGCTGAGCTCCTGGTAGATCGTGTGGATTCCGGCCCGTTGGGCATCGAGGGGTTCTCTGAACCGCATGACCTCGCCGCCCAGGCGGATCTCACCGGAATCCGGTGCCTCGGCGCCCGAAAGGATCTTGACCAGCGTGGATTTGCCGGCGCCGTTCTGGCCGGCGAGGGCATGGATGCTGCCCCTCGCTACCTGCAGGTCGACTCCCTTGAGCGCCTTGACGCCGGAGTATCCCTTGGTGATGCCCGTCAGGTGGAGTTCGAGAGTGTCGCCCGCCGGGGGTGTGTCGATTGTCATGTCGTCCTCGATCATGGTGTCGATGTGAAGGCATTCGGATGCCGAGAGGTTCGGTGGGCCCGGGCGTCGAGCGCGGGCCCACCGGTCGTGATCGAGCGGTTCGACTACTCGTCGGTGGCGCGAACGAAGGTGTCTTCGGGCTTGTAGTATTCGGCCGCGTTCTCGGGAGTCACGACTGTCGTCTCGATGTAGTTCGTCTTGTCGGGGCAGGCCGAGGTGTCGCCGTTGTAGGCGGCGACCGCAGCGCGCACGGCGGCGACTCCCTGGTCCCAGGGCTGGTTCGAGGCCGTCGCCTGCAGGGGTCCGGTCGGGTCGTCGACCATCTCCTTGACCGCGGTCATGCCACCGTCGTAGCCGGCGACGATTACGCCGTCACCCCAGATGCCGGCCTGCTCGAGGCCCTGCTGAACGCCGCCCAGTGCGACGTCGGTCATGTTGAAGACGATCTTGAGGTCTGGGTTGGCGGTGGCCACGTCGCGGATCGGGGCGAGCGACTTGTCGGGCTTCCATTCGCCGTACTTGAGCGGCAGCACGGTGGTCGTGATTCCGGGCTGGGCGTCCATCACGGAGTTGTAGCCCTCCATGAAACCGTTGAAGCGCAGGTCGGTGAGCACATCGCCGGGGAACCCGCCGATGCCGACCACCTTGACCTCGCCGCTGGTTCCCGACTTCTCGAGCGTCTTCTGAGCGGCGACCTCGCCGGCGAGGGCGCCCGTGGCGCTCTGGTCTTCGGCCACGTAGCAGAACAGGTTCGGTACGAGGCTGTCGTCGAGGTTCGAGTTCACGGCCACGAGGGGGATGCCCGCCTCGGCCAGAGTGTCGACGCTGGGCGCCACGCCGATCGGGTCGTTGGGGTTCATCACCACGACGTCGACGTTCTTGCTGATGAGTGTCTGCACGTCGGCGTTCTGGCGAACCGTATCGCCGTTGGCGTCGAGGATCTCGATGGTCGCGCCCAGCTTGGCCGCTTCTGACTGGCCGCCTTCGACGAGGGTCTTCCACCAGTCGCTGCCGCTGATGCCGCGCTGGCTCCAGCCGATGACGAGGCCTTGTCCGGTCGCCTTGTCGGCGTCGCTCGCTTCGGAGCCGGTGCCGCCGGCGCGGCATCCCGAGAGGAGGAGGGCGGCGGCCGCGACAGTGGCGGCGCCGAGGAGTATCCGTCGAGCAGGGGTGTTTGGTCTGTTCATGATCATGCATCCACTTCTTTGTGTGATTGATCGGGAGTGCGTCGTCTTTCAGTGGGTCGGACGGCGAATTTCCGAGAGGAGAGAACTCGCTGGTGCGGGGTGGTGCGGGGTGGTGCCGGGGCGCAGACGGGGCGCCCCGGCGATGGGACTAGTCGATCTTGGTGAAAACCCCTCGGTCGATGAGGAGCTCGATGTTCGCGGCGCGGGTGGCGCGTTCGCGTTCGAGCCAGCCCTCGGTCGGGGCGGCGTCGAGGTACTGGTTCTTCGGGTAGATCGGCTTGGCGTAGATCGCGGCGTACTGCTCGGTGCGCAGGTCCTTGAAGCCGTTGAAGACTCCGTTCGACTGGCGTTCACGGCGCAGGTGATCGATGTCGATCACCGTGCTGATGAAGGAGTCACCGGGAACGATGCCGTTCTGCTTGATCACGACGTGGCCCTTGTGGTCGACGATCATCGACTCGCCGCCGAACAGGTCGTTGATCACGCCGTCGGGTCCGAGTTCCGGGCCGAGGTTGGGTGCGACCACGATCGCGTTGTTGAACAGGGCGTGGGCGCGGTTCTGCACCTCCCACATGCCGTTCATGGTCTGCGGCTGGAACAGGGTGGCGCGAATGATGATCTCGGCCCCGTTCATGGCCAGGCCGCGGGCGATCTCGGGGTAGGAGCCCTCGTGGCAGATCACGTAGCCGATGTTGCCGATGTCGGGCGTCTTGGCGACGGGGTAGATCGCTTCGAGCGCGTCTCCGTTGCCCTTCTTCTGCACCCACTCGTCCCACAGGTCGTGGGGGTTCGTGGTGCCCAGGGTGCCGCCCTCGAAGCCGTCGCTGGTCGCTTTCGCGCGGCGGTACACGATCTCGCCCTGGGGGCTGATCATGAACGCGACGTTGAAGTACCGGTCGGGAAAGTCGTCGTCGGCGACGAGGTAGAGCTCCGCAGCGATGTACGTGTTGAGTTCCTTCGCGGCCTTGGCCAGCTCGTCGGTCTCGGGGCCGGGGATGGTGCGGGCGAACTTCTTCTCGGCCTCACGGTTGCCGGCGGTGAAGGCCATGTGCATTCCCTGGATCGCCATCTCCGGGATGACCACGAGCTTCACGGGGTGTCCCTCGGTGGAAGCGACGCCGACCGCTGTTCTCATGAAGCCGATGATTCGCTTCGTATTGGTGAGCGCGTCTTCCGGCTCCACGATCGGGATCTGCAGGGGCGAGAGGGCCACGAGGCTGTATGGATCTGTCACGTCAACTCCTTTGTTGTTGATTTCGTAGTCCTGATGTTAGCGCACTATCAAACGAATGGAAGAGGGAATGTTCGACCCTCATCGCCACGGGAGTCACCCCTGAGGGGTTGTCTGGGGCTGCGGTCGCTGCAAGCAGTACCGGGAAATAACCCGGTCAGGGCAGATATTTCTCCATCTAGCTGAGCGAATTTCTGCTGCTCGACTCGACATGCTTGTGATCAGCACAAGTACGAATTTTCTCCGCAGATCGATGCAGTCGCATCATGATTGTGAGCGCACTTTTGGTACGAGAACCGTCGCCGACCGGTCGTAGGGCCGGGCGCGCAGCGCGCCCAGAGTGCCTCGCGCGACCCGCTGATATTCTGAGCCGACATCGCGCGGCCCATCGGCGAGCCGCCGTCGATGCATCAATCGGGGGGTTGAGATGGTGGTTCTGGTCGGTGCGCGCGTTCGCAGGTCGCTCTGCGCGGGTCTTGTCGCGGTGGCGCTCGGCGCATCCGCTCTTCTCGCGGGCGCGCCCGCCACGGCGGCGGATGCACCCGCCCCGATCCCGGTGACGTTCACGACGGTGACCGGCGACAGCGGTCGGTTCTATCCGACGGTCGAGATCATGCTCGGAACGAATCCCGACCCGTACACCGTGATTCTCGATACCGGCTCGACCGCGCTGGTGATGTTCGAGCCGTCGATTCCCGGGGCGACGGCCACGGATGCCCCGGCGAGCGTCGAGTACGTCGGCAACAGTCTGTCGGGAACGCTGTCGGTGGCCGACTTCTCGATCGGCGGCGCGACCGCGAGCGACGTCGCGTTCCTCTCAGGCCCGTGCCCGACATGCAGCTTCGGGGGAGCGCCGGGTATCGACGGCGTCATGGGTGTGGGGCAGGCGCTGCAGGTGCAGACGGGGAAGACGAGCAAGATCGACTACGACTGGTTCAGCCCGCTGATGCAGCTCGACGACCCGACCCTGGCGCAGGGCTTCACGATCGCCTTCACCACCACCGACGGCACGCTCACTCTCGGGGCGCCGACGCTGGTCACCGGAGAGGCGGGCGTGACCGAGATGCAGGCCGGCAAGACGACAGACGTCTACCCGACCGCGCTGAAGTATCCCGTCTACGACAAGGCCGTCGACCTCTGCTGGCAGGTCGAAGACGTGGCCCCGCTGTGCCAGGCGACGACCATCGACACCGGTGCGCCCACGGGACTGCTGACCGGTTCGCAGTTCGCCGGCCTCATCACGCCGCCAGCCGACGCGGCGAGCCTGCCCGCCCAGTCCGCGCTCGCGGCCCTGCCCGATGGAACCGCCCTGAGGTTCAGCACGTCGAGCTCGGCCGCGTCCTTCGCGAGCTGGGTGACCACGAACACCCGGCACGAGATGGTGCTGTACAACTCCATTCCCGACGGCCACCTCAACACAGGCAACGCCTTCTTTCTCGACCGCACGGTCGGCTACCACTACGAGACCGGTCGCATTCTGGTGCAGACCAACGGCACCCCGCCGGATGCCCCGGCCACCGTCACGACCGCGGCATCCGATGGGGCCGTCACCGCCTTGTGGACCGACCCCGACCCCGACCCCGGCCTCGAGTCGCAGCCCGTCGCGACCGAGAATCGCCTCGTGAGGGTGCGCGACGCATCCGGCGCGACCGTGCAGCGGTTCACCCTGACCGGCGACGCCACGTCGACGACCATCGCCGGCCTCGAGAACGGGCGCAGCTACACGGTCGACGTGGCCTCGGCGAATCGCCACGGCATCAGCGAGTACAGCTCGGCCGATCCGGCGGTGCCGTTCGCTGCGCCGAAGCCCGCCTTGGCGGCCACCGGGGTCGACGCGACGGTCGGCACCTGGATGGCCCTGGCCCTGCTGATGGCCGGGTCGGCGGCGGCGGTCGCGACCGCTCAGGCCGGGCGGGCCACCGCGTCGGACCGACGGCGCAGCACGGCGTGACCGATCGCTGAAGCGATCGCCGCGACGCCGACGGGCACCAGGATGCCGCCGACGATCACGGCGACGACGGCGATGCCCACCGAGGGAACGAGTCCGACGGCGAGGTAGGCGACGAAAAGGAATGCCAGTACCAGGAGAGCCAGCCAGGCCAGCCCCGGCAGACGCCGGAACGCGATCCACGCGACGCTGAGGCCGACCGCGGCCACCCAGATGGCCGGGCCGAGCAGGAGTCTCCAGCTGTCGGTCAGGACGTAGGGGAGAAGTGAGGGGCCGCCGAGCGCGAGGTCGTCGTTGCCCACGAGCAGGGCGCACGCGACGAACAGCGAGACGATGCCGATGATGAGACTGATCCAGGCAAGCACGCGCATGTTGTCTCCTTGAAAGATTGGCTGTCGTCGCAGAAGGTAACACCGCAATGCCTATGCGTCTAGCCCGCGCGGTTCGGAAGGCGGTCTGTGAATGATGGAGGTGTTGTATCGGTTCCCAAGACCGATGCGACGGTTCGTCTTCCGCCGACACTGGGGGCGAACACCCGAAGGCTCCTGAGTTTGGCCCATGCCAGACGCGGGGGCCTTCACATGTCTCCGGCGCTGATCGAGTAACCCGTCCACGGCTCTGCGCTGATCGAGTAGGCCGTCCACGGCCGTATCGAGATCACTGCCCACGCGCCTCTTCACCCGGATGCCACCAGAAATGGGGCCGAGATTTCTCTAACGCAAAATCGTCGATCGAGCTAACCTCAGTGGTGGGGGCAGCGTCGTCTGACAGCATCAGGCGTCGCCGGCGTCTTGCGGGTGTCAGAGGCTCGAAGCTGGTCCACGATCGGGGGATCAATCGTGGCTACAGAAGACAACGCAGAGAACGACATTCCGCTCAAAGTCCTGCAGATATTCAAGGATGAAAAGGCCCGTCCGAAGGTCATGCGGACCTACGACGTGAACGTCGGATGGCTGGCAGAGCCGGGTTCGCCGGTGCTGACGTGGGGCGCAGTGGACGAGCTCATAGAGGGCGGCAAGACATCGGTCGACTTGAAATGGCGATCAAAGAGACATCAAGTTTCTCTCCTTGACTTGCGTCCACGCAGGGACCCGCTCCCGCGAGGCAACAGAACCGAATCACGCGCGCTGCCGCCGCGCGCTGCCGCCACGTCGCTGACTTCAAGGTCAGCTAAGGGTGCATGAAGCGGTGAGGTCCCCGAACCCGCCCTCGGTTTTCTCGGCCAGCACGTGCTGATGAGTGATCCTGTGTGCCCGGTGACCGGTCTTCGGTACTGGGCTGATGTGTGACGGCCGAAGCTATGACGCTGCCCGCCGCGCCTACAGAGAGCCAGATGAACCGCTGGCCCGACGGTGTGTGCTCGCTCCAAGTGAACCTACCGACTCACCGCTCCTGTTATCAAAGCAGCAGATCTACCTCCCAGTTCGTCCGCTGGATCAGCACGTCGAGTTCGCGCAGCTGCTTCGCTACGGTTTCGGCCTGCTCCCGAAGCTCTCTCACGGGCAGTCATCTGCGCTCGCAGTTGCCGAATTTGTCAAATTGATCTGGGTGACAAGCTTCTCGAGCTCGTCGATCGAACGCAGGCAGTCGACGAGCTGCTCACTCGCGCTCTCCGTAGGGTCTTCGCCCTCTTGAAAGGACGCATTAGCGACGATGCGCGCCTGCAGTTGCTCGATCCGTTTCTGCAGATCGGCCCGCTCTAACAACGCTTCGGCAAGTTTCATGTCAAGACGGTCTCACACGAATGGACCCCTGTTCCAGTTTTGTCAGGCTCTTAGAGAAGAGACGCCGCGACGAGTGATCCGTTGAATACGACGTGCGCGACGATGGCACCGCCAATGCGACCAGTCAACCCGGCGATAAGCGCCGCTGCCAGACCGAAGGCGAAGGAGGAGAGTCCGAGGACGGCCGCGCCTGTTGGACTCGCCGCCTGGGTTAGATGCAGTAATGCGAAGAGGGAGGCGCTCGCGAAGATGGAAAGCGCCATTGCAGACTGGGCCGACAGTCGAAGAGACAAGGCCCGCAGCGCAGCTCGCTGCAGGAGACCTCGGAAGAACATCTCCTCCACGAAGGGTGCCAGCAGCACAGGCGACAGAATCGTCCCTAAAACCCACCAGCCGTCGTAGATAGTGTCCCCAAGAGTCACGCCGAGGCCGATCATGCGACCTGTAAAGGCAATTTCTATGACGCCGGTGAGCGCACGGGCCAAGAAACCCGCGCCCACGCCGAGAAGGACATCGAGGACCGTTATCTGCAGTCCGATGTCGCGAGCCAGAGAGCGGGTTCCTCGCAAGAAGCACGCCACCCCGACGGCTGCCAGAAAAGGAACCCAGACGACCGCATAGCTCAGCAGCAAAACAAGATGCCCGTCGTAGAACATCGCCGTTCGAAGCCAAGTGGTGAGACCGGCCATGAATATCAAAGCGGCGCTGACACCAATTGCAGATTCAGCAATACCCCACCGCGTTAGCGGCGCATCCCCCCGAAGCGCTTTCACAATGCAAACGTAGTGGACCAATCGCCGCGTCAGGCGAGTTATGCAGGATCGTGAACGTATTCAGGCTGTAACAGGGCGGTGGTAGTCTGCGAATTGTGGGGACAACCGAGAAGCACACTGCCCGTCTTCTTCGGCAGGAACCGTCTGAGGCCAAGATGCTTGTTGGCACAGCTGCGGTCGCTTTGACGCTCGGCCTGTCGCGATGGGGAACGTACATTGGCTACTCGCCGCTGTTCATAACTGACTTGCTCATCGCGCTCAGCCTTATAAATTGGCTGGTGAGCGACAGCCTAAAAGGGTTTCGAAAGCCCTCCGGGTGGGTCCCTCGCTCTCTACCAACCGGCTTGTTCATCGCATTCATGGTCTTCGTTGTCTTCCGATTTTTGTTCTCGTTGGGTAACGGGCCTCTTCTCGATTGGATCCGAGACGCGGTGCCGTTCCTCTACGGATTTCTAGCATTTGTCTCAGCTCGTTCGCTGGCACTATCAACTCCGGGCACTCGTTCTAGAACAATGCGTCTCCTTTGGTGGGCCATAAACTTTCACCTCGTATGGACTGCTCTTGTCGTTATCACAGGAACGGCTAAGGGGTTCGCGATACCGGGACCCACCTTTACCGTGCCGTTTTTCGAGGTACGACCGGACATCGATGCTGCCCTGATTGCGGTGGCTGTCGGGATGCTTCTGCGAAACGCGATCCTCAACCGTCATCGCGTGTGGTCGGTAGGGGGCATCGCCCTTGGACTGGTGACTGTCTTGAGCCTCGGAACCAGGGCGGGACTCATTAGCGTCATGATATCGATGGTTTTGGCATTCTCATTGACCTTCGCAAGCACCAGCAAGATGAGTCCTCGACGAGCTGCAATGGTGTTTGTCGTGCCGTTCGTCATCGTCCTCGCCGCGGTCGTCTTGCCGATGACGACCCCTGGACAGCGACTGATTGCCACCGTTGATCCGAGCCAGGCGTTCTCTGCGGCGCAACAAAGCGCTCAAGGTACTCAGCGCGCTCGAGAACTAACCTGGTCGACGGTCATTAGCTGGACGAACGAGGACACTCTTCGTCAAGTTGTAGGCAGCGGCTTCGGCAATGACTTTTTGGAGCAGTCTGGAACGAAAGCCTTTCTCGAAGGAACCACCTACAAGAATGTACGAAGTCCCCACAACTGGTTCGTGGGCATATATGCGCGGATGGGCCTACTTGGGACGGCATTGATCGTTGGTGTGATCATCCAACTCGCCGCGATCATATGGAGGTCTCGTCGTCGGATCGGATCCGATCCACTGCTCACGGCCTCGGCTCTCATCGTGCTGTCGATTCTGCCTGTTGCGACTCTGGGGGTGGTTCTGGAGGCGCCATTTGGAGCAGTTCCCTTTTTTTGGGCGGCCGGGATACTCATGACTCTCGCGTCGCCGATTTCGCAGGTGTCCAGAACGGATCACAAGCGGGGTTCCGGCGACCAAGCAATGAATGAACTGCATTCGTCCAACGGTCCGCATAGCTTGGCCGAATCCGATGTAAAACGGCGTTCAAAACTAGCTTGAGGTAGCTGCGCCGCCCTAGTGTTCTGCGTCGGCTCGACGAGCCGGCGACCAGGATGCTAGGCGCCGCAGCTTCTTGCGTCCTGGTTTCTCCACGAAGTGATAGAGCAATACGGCTCCGATCAAAGTCGCGAGTACGTAGGTGGTCACCACGAACGCGCTCGGCAACCTGTCGAAGATTCCCACGCGTTCCAAACTCACTCGCACGATCACTCGCGCGACCCAGTGGAACATGTAGACCGCGTAAGACACTTCGCCTAGGTAAATCAGGAATCTAAGCGAAAGCATCCTCGTAACCCAGTCGCGTTCGTTCGCAAGGAAAACTATGACTGCGCCGAAGAGAAGGAGACCGACCTCTAATCGTGGTGTTGATGACATGAACGCCCAAAGCAGTATGAGGACCGTCGCTAGTGCACCAAGAAAAGGTAGGCGATTGAGCGAGGTGTGATACCGCGTACAAAAATGGTACGCGGCCATCCCGATCAGGAAGCCTGCGCAAATCCGTCCAAGGTCGCTTGGGTAGAAGGATTGTAAAACCCCGAACCCGAAGCCCCCGACGGCCATGGCGATCGGAGCCCACCTCCTCAACGCAACTAGAAGACAGAGAAGGGGAAAAAACAAATAGGCGAACCACTCGGCCGAGATTGACCACGAGGGAAGGTTCGGACTTTCTATCCCCGGGAACCAAGCCTGGGTGAGCGTGAGGGTGGTCACGACTGACTGCCAAGTGAAACGCTCTGACTGCCCGCTGGACCGACCCGTCAGAAGCATCTCGGCTACAAAAAGCAAAACCATGATGAGGAAAGTTGCGAGATGCACGGGATACAGACGCGCAAATCGGAACGAAATAAATGACCAAGCGTCCGCCTTCGCAATCTTCTTCTCGAAGACCTTGAAGTAGACGTGGCTGAGAATGAACCCGGACAGTACGAAAAAAAGGTCCACCCCGTATTGTCCATTTTTTATGATGGGGTCGATCAGCGGATACTCAAAAATCCCCGTAGGCGTTACCTGACGAAAGTGGAATAGAACGACCCAAAGCGCGGCGAAGATGCGGAGGCCCGTAAGGCCGTCCAAACGTGATTGCATTTTCAGTCCCCACTGATCAGCTCCGATTGAGCTTAGAGGAAACGCAGGGCTTCCAAAATGGAAGATTGGGGCAGCCATAGTCGTCATTCGATTCACTAATGTCACGCGGTGCCGTGTGACAAAGGCCAGTAGTCTGGAACTTCATCTTGCGGGGGGCAATATGGCCGGAAAACTGGACCGATCACGACCAAGGCGTCGTCTATTCGGCCGAGGAGCAGACTATGTCGCGCTCGGGTTGATCGCAGTGGCGGCTGTAGCCCTCGCTGCCCTAGCGATGTCGGGAGTCTCTTTGCGCTTCGGCACGAACCCTTCGTCGGCGTCGCGGCCAGCATCTACGACCGTCGGTCTGCCCGTATCTACGCCGACGCCGACGCCAACGCCCGAGGCGCCCGTCGGTGTCTCACTACTTAGTGATCAGACCGCTCCGGCCGGTGCGTCATGGTGGGCTGCATCGGTGTCCGCCGGACTTGTTCCGGGGATTGTGGACAGCGCGGAGATTCCAAGCACCGCCGCCACGACCCCGGCGAGCACCGCTGAGGTGCTCGCTCGCTTGGAGACGGTTCCAGCCCTTAGCGGCTTTGTCGTGGTTCAGGCTGGAACCGGCGACCTCGATGACGGAGCCGATGCGACCGCGGCGACCGCAGCCATCCAGGCTCTCTGGCAGGCGGTGCGGGCCCGCGGCGGTACACCGATCGTGGCGCTAGTCCCACCTTCAGACGTGTACGGCACCGAGGTCGTCGAACTCAATGGGCTTCTTCAGAATGCCGCGGCCACGGGCGGGTACGGTGTGCTCGATCTATATACGCCGGTTGCGGCGCCCGATGGCTCATGGGCAGACACATACTCTGATGACGGCGTTTCGCCGAATGTTGCGGGAGCACAGGTTCTGTCGCAGACAGCTGTCAACGCGTTACCACCATTGATCTCAACAAAGTGATGCGCTCGCAACTCGGGAGCAGTATGGTGATCGCACCAACTGGGGGAGTTGAACATGGGTGAGGTTTACCTCGAAAACGAGAGCGAAAAAGTGTCTGTGATCTTACGCGATGCCGGCCTTGGAGAGCCCCTTCGTGTGGCCACCGTCTATTTGATGTCGGACGGCTGGCATGCCAAGAGTGCCGACATACACACGCGGCACGCGTGGTCTGGACCGTATGTGTCGCCGGCAGAAGCCCTCGCGGCCTTCGCGGTCAAGTTGAGCGCGTGAGCGGCTGCATAGATAATGGGCGGGTATAAAGGCTGTCGGTGACGTACGACGGTCATTCGTTGCTGGTGGACGACTTCGGGCAGCGGCCTATGGTCGGCGGCACGGCCCCCGGTCTGTTGGCTTCTAGCCCAACGCGGCGGTCGCTGTAGTCTAAGTGGTACCCGGCGCAGGCAAGTTGTCTGCAGCCCACCGCCGTCTATTGCCCATGGCATCTAGCGAGGCATGTAGAACTTTGGATTCCCGTGCAACAGCTCATCATCCTGAAGCTTCTGGTTGGGTGCTTCCGATCTGGCTGTTCGCTGTCATCTCTGTCGTAGGGACGGTCCCAGTCATCTGACTAAGTTGCTTGCGCGTGAAGAGGCCTGCAGGGAGGCTGCGAACATTGCTACGCCACCTCGATGTAACAAGAGTTGCCCTTCAATTGGGCATATAGATTCCTCGGTCCCTGGCCCGTCTCGGCTATAGCCCAATTGGTGACGGGCAGTGTTGTCGGTGGCCGTTGAGTGCGACGCACGCGTCGCGAGTGGGCGGGATTAAACCCACCGGAATGGTCCAATTCGCCGCGGCGTGCGGGGTTGCTATATGAAGGATGAACATCCTGCCCGCGATGATCGCTCGTTCGGTTCCAAGAGGGCGCGGCCGAAAGTGATGAGTTTTACAAGGCTAAGCCGGGATGGTCGGCGGCGACTGGAACACCGGTCATTATCGGGGGCACTGACAACGCCCTTCTCCTAGCGGGGGGCAACCTCAGCCGAGCCCCGGTGACGATCTCGGACACATGAGTTGCCTGCTCTCGACATAAAGCGTCCGTTGTCGGACGGCAGTGTGCAGCATACCCAGCCGGGCGCGGGTCAATCGTTACGGGGACTAGGCGTAGTGAACTCAGCGCAGACGGGCGATTTTGTGGTGTCGTGTTACATCTCTGTAATGCGTTCGAAGTGGAGCATCGCTCGAACTGTGGCACGATGACGGTGGGGGTTGTTTAGCCGCCGTGCTCGACGACCTTGAGGGGAAGGCCGCTGAAGTGGAACTTCGCGATTACATCCGTATCCTGCGCAAGAGTTGGGTCCTGATCGCCGTCCTGCTTTTTGTCGGAATCGGTGCAGGTTCCGGTTACTCGATACTGCAGATACCCAAGTACAGCTCTTCTGCGAAGGTCTTCGTATCGACTTCCGGTGGCTCGACAGTCTCAGAGCTGCAGCAAGGAAATACCTTCACCCAGCAGCGTGTGAAGACATACGCCGATCTCGCCACGACGCCGATCGTTCTCTTGCCGGTGATTGCTGAACTAGGCCTAGACGTAAGTAGTAGTGAACTTGCCGGAATGATCACAGCATCCGCTCCGCTGGATACGACACTCATAGACATCTCGGTCACCAATGTCGATGCGGCGCTGGCAGCTCAGATTGCCACGTCTGTGTCTGAAAGCCTGACCCTCGCCGTAGAGAGGATCGAAACTCCGGCGAACGACGCAGCGAACGTCTCGCCGGTGAAGCTCACCCTCGTCCAACATGCAGAGGTTCCGCAAACACCGGTCAGCCCTAATATTCCCCTGAATATTGCCCTCGGTGCACTGGTGGGAATAGCTCTAGGGGTCGGTCTTGCAGTTCTTCGGGAAACGCTTGACAACCGCATCCGTAACGAGCGCGACGTGGAGCTCATTACCGACGTGCCAATTCTCGGCGGAATAGTCTTCGATGCGAAGGCGCGGGAACGTCCGCTCATCGTTCACGACGACCCGCGAAGCCCTCGAGCGGAATCGTTCCGAACGCTTCGCACGAACCTGCAGTTCCTCGATGTTGGTCGCGAAAACCGTTCATTTGTGATCACTTCATCGATTCAGAGCGAGGGCAAGAGTACTACCGCCGCGAACCTCGCGATCGCGCTCGCAGACACTGGTGCCCGCGTGCTCCTCGTCGACGCGGACCTCCGTCGGCCCAAGGTGCACGAGTACCTCGGGCTTGAGGGGGCGGTCGGCCTCACCGATCTGTTGATTGGCCGTGCGGAGCCGGAGGACGTCATTCAGCCCTGGGGCAAGGGAGACCTCTTTGTTCTGCCGGCAGGCAAGATTCCCCCTAACCCGAGCGAGCTGCTGGGATCCGATGCTCTCGTCAAACTTATCGACGAATTCAATCGCGCATTTGATGTTGTTCTCTTCGATGCCGCGCCTCTTCTACCGGTAACCGACGCCGCTATCCTGGCCCGAACAGTAGGTGGCACGATCGTCATTTGCGCCGCGGGCCGAACGCATAAGAATCAGTTGAAGGGCGCCTTCACTGCTCTTGACAATGTCGACGCACCCGTGTCGGGTGTGGTGCTCACGATGCTTCCGACAAAGGGCCCGGATGCCTACGGTTACGGGCGCTATGGCTATGGATACGGCTACGGCTACGGAGACACATCGATTCCGGCTAGCGCCGCATCGTGATCGTCGTGGAGTAGGCGACCAACCACGCACGGGTCATCTTCGGGGGGAGATAGGTTTTGGTTCAATTAGAGTTCAGCGACGAGTTCGTTGTTCTCTTCGTGTGCACGGGCAATATATGTCGCTCGCCAGTGGCCGAGCAGCTTTTAAGGGTACAGACCGAGCCGCTCTCGGGGCTGATCGCGACTTCGAGTGCGGGCACTTATGCGAGGCCTGGCCAGGTCATGACCGAACAGGCCGCGGCACTGTCGCGAAGCTACGGCGGCGACCCGTCTCAACATCGCGCATCAGAATTGACGCTCGCTCGCGTCGAGCGCTCAAACCTCATTGTGACGATGACTAGGGAGCATCGCGGCGAAGTCGTATCGATGCTTCCTAGAGCGTCTCGCAAGACCTTTACTCTCCGCGAGTTTGATCGCCTGGTTCGTACCTACAGAGATCTGGAACCGGAAGCCTGGGCGAAACCACGTGGCGCGAGCGCCGCTGCGCTGAATAGCTTCGTTCTCGATGTGGGGGCCAAACGTGGATTTTCAACGGCGGTCTTACCGGCTGATGACGACATCGTCGACCCTTACCGTCGGAGCCAAGACATCTACGACCAGGCTGGCTCACTCATTTCGCAGTCGATCGGTCGAATCAGCGAGGCGATCCTTAATATGACGCTTTTGGAGGCCGAACGAAGACGTTACGAAGTATCACAGATGGATAGAATTGTTCCGGACCAAAGTCGTTCCGCTCAGCAACGATGGGGGAACGATGATTGAGCAACAGGTCAAAGCCGAAACCAACCAGCCGAGGCCAAAGGTCGCGCGCGACTGGCGGCAGCGGTACGCGTATGGTCTTATGCTCACCGATTTGCTAGTTCTCATCTGGGTTATCGTAGGTGTTCAGATCGCATGGTTCGGGGTCACCACGTCCGAAGTCGCGTTTAGTGGAAGCCTAAGTGATGTGGCGATCAGCTACAGCTTCACGTCCCTGATCCTTATAGTTGCGTGGATGCTGATGCTTGGCATCTTCGGCTCCCGCAGCTACCGGGTGCTCGGCACCGGCACTCAGGAGTACCGGCTCATAGCGGACGCGAGTGTCCGACTGTTCGGCCTGGTCGCTATTGTTGCGTTTCTCTTTCAAATTGACTTCGCTCGCGGGTACATTCTTCTAGCATTTCCGCTGGGCGTCATCGTTCTGCTCTTCTCGCGTTGGATGTGGAGGCAGTGGCTCGGGGTGCAACGGCAGCGCGGTGCGTATTCCTCGCGGGTCCTTCTCGTCGGGTCCGAGGCATCGACGACGTACCTTGCTGCTGAGCTGGCACGTCTTCCAACGGCGGGCTATCTCGTAGTAGGGGCTTGCATCCCCAGTGGCACTGTCGCCGGATACCTAGGTGAGACGTCCGTTCCAGTGTTTGTGAGTATCGACCGCCTTCATGACGCTATGGTCGAAAGTCACGCAGACACCGTGGTAATAACGAGTAGCGAGGAACTCTCAGCCCAAAAAATCCGTGAGATCAGCTGGTCGCTCGAGCCTGGCAGGCAGCATCTCGTTGTTGCGCCGAGCCTCACCGACATCGGTGGCCCCCGAATTCACACCCGACCTGTGGCGGGCTTGCCTTTGATTCACGTCGAGACTCCACGTTATGCAGGGGCAAAGCAATTTACGAAGCGCGCCTTCGATCTTGTCGCCTCTGGTTTGCTGCTGATCGCGCTCTCGCCCATGTTGGGCGTCCTGGCTATGACCGTGAGATTGACATCGGCCGGCCCGGTGCTTTTCCGTCAGGAGCGAATCGGTATAAACGGAAGTCGATTCCAGATGCTTAAGTTTCGCTCCATGGTAACCAACGCTGAGGATTTGCTCGAACAACTCCGTGCACAGTCGGCATTGGCGGACAAAGGCAATTCAGTTCTGTTCAAAATGGCGAACGATCCGCGTATCACTCCTATCGGGCGTATTCTCCGACGTTTCAGCCTCGACGAATTGCCTCAGCTGTTCAACGTATTCGGCGGCTCGATGTCGCTCGTCGGGCCACGTCCTCCGCTCGAGCGAGAGGTGAATCAATACGATTCTCACGTGCATCGCCGGTTCCTAGTCAAGCCAGGAATCACCGGCCTGTGGCAGGTGAGCGGTCGTTCGAATCTCTCTTGGGAGGACACAGTGCGGCTTGATCTTTTTTATGTGGAGAACTGGTCGATGACGGGAGACCTCAATATTCTCTGGCGCACTGCTAAGGCCGTTCTCCGACGTGATGGCGCATATTAGCGGACCTTTCGAGCCCGGCGTTTTCAGCACTTCTCAAAAAGATGGTTTTGAGGAAATGACTCGCGCAGGGTTTCCAACGACTGTCGCATATTCGGGAACGGATTTCACGACGACGGATCCTGCGCCGATAATGGCACCCTTGCCGATTGAAATGTCACCCAGGACTAAGGCGTTGGCTCCAACGACGACATCATCTCCAATCGAGGGTGAACCGCCGCCCGCCCTCTGGTGCCCGATTGTTACTCCGTTTCGAAGCACTACACGGCTGCCAATGACAGCGTGGTCATTCACAACCAGCCCCGTTCCGTGAAATATCGAAAGTCCTGGCCCAACTTTGGTTTTCGGTCGAAGCTCGATGCCGAGGCCGAACTCGGTCATCAATCTGTAGGCGATGACAAATGGAATGGAGAGGCGCCTGGGAGTCGTAAGATCACCCATTGCAAACTGGCACAGCCTAAATCCGGTGAGCACAAGACGTGCCTTCGGGTCCCTTGGATTTGCAGCCCAATCGGCGCGAAGTGTGTTTTGCAATGAGAGGGCTCGCAATTGGCCGCCGACCGATGGTTCGTCGCCTGAATTGGGGCGCGCCATCAAGGAGACGAACTTATTTGTCAGTTTGCGAGGATCGTTGAGCAGAGCGAGCGCCGTGTAGACGGCTCGTCGAGGAGCGTCTCTTGTTGAGGTCAAGGCCGACGCTCTCCGCATCCAAACCATACTCATGAGCTGTCTCGGAGTTCGCCGTTCTATCGGTATCTCGGTGAGTCTCGCGTAGTGACGACGAATCCTCTCAGCATCGCCGACACTCGATTTGGGGGCTCCGCCGGACTTGCCGCCCGTCCAGCGATACCGACATGAATCGACTGAGTGCTGCCCGATCTCGCCAAGGAGAGACCCTCGAAGAAGGAACTCATAATCTTCGGCGTAGCGGGGCCAAACGCCCTTGGGCTTAGGGCCTATGACGTCTTTCAGTGCAGAAGCCTTCCAGACGAAGGCAGCCGGCGGGCCTGATGCATGGCCTCGATGAAGTAGAGATGCAGTTGTGACATTCTCAGGCCATGGTCGAAGTCGCTTCTCGGAACCTCGCAGCCCAATTCCGATCGTGACACCCTGGACAAGCACCATGCTCGGATTCGCGTCCAGCATGCTGATCGACTCGAGCACCCCCGAAGCGAGTACCGAATCATCCGAGTCGAGAAGGATAATTCGTGATGAGGTGGCCGCCACGATGCCTCTTCTCCGTGCGGCGGCGGCTCCGGCGTTCTCTTGAGTGATGACGAAGCAATTCAACGAAGCAGCGATGGCTGCAGTGCTGTCGGTGGAACCATCATCGACCACGATGATTTCGTTCGCGCCTGCTTTACGGGCGCTGAGAATCGTCTCCTCTATGGTCGCCGCAGCGTTGAATGCGGGAATGACGACGGACAAATCAAGCGGTTTGTTGTGCAAGTTCATGTGCCCATGCCTCCGTGAACTTCGTCCTGGAATATTTCTGTTCATAATCCCGCCGAGCTTGTAATCCCATTCGGCGTGTGAGGGCAACATCTTCAACGAGGCGAGAGACGGCTCGGAGGAACGCGTCCTTGTCTCCTACGTCGACGAGATAACCGTTTCTGCCATCGTCAATGATGTCGGCGATGCCACCTACTGAATAAGCGACTACCGGAAGCCCGAACGACATTGCTTCGAGGATGACCAATGGCTGTGCCTCATATGGGTATCGGCTGGGAAAAGCTAGGACGATGGAATTGCGAAATAGATCTTTCTTCGCATCCGGTCCGACTTGGCCGATAACCGACACGGTCTGACCGGCTACATGTCGCAGGTGGCTCAACTGATCCTCGTCCAGCGGGGCGCCGGCCGCCACGAAGGACGCCTCTAGACGGCGACTTGTGAGCACTGCCGCCATCTCCAAAAAATCGTCGATACCCTTCTCCGGTATGAGGTTTGATAGGTAAAGGACCTGCGCGGTTTCCGGTTTGTTCGTGGATTCGAACTCCCTCTCCTCAGGAACAGTGTTGGCTATTGACGTAACACGCGTATTCTCCACGAGGCTACTCACGTCAGTTTCGAGTCGTGGACTTAGGCAGACAATGCTTCGTGCAGTCCTCAACAGCCGGCGGGCGAGAAACGCCCACACTGCACCGCGGTCGGCGATCGACAAGAACCCCTGCGTATGTACATAACCGATGGTTTGGACTCTCAGTACCCGCAGAACTGTCGCCAGGAGATTGTCCACGAGGAATGATCCGGGCCGATTTGTCATGAAGAAAATGCAGAAGCGCGGTCGGTTCCGAATCAGCGACACCGTCAGACGAACTGACATCCAAATGCCCGAGATGATTTTTCGCAGGCTGAACTGGCCGACCTCACCAACGGAGGTACTAAACCGTCTTTGCACAATGTGTACGTCGTAGTCGAGGCTGTTCAACGATTCCTTGAGTACTCGAGTCATTAGGGTCGAGCCGTGAAACGGCGGAGGTAGCTGACTGATTATCGTAATCGTCGACCGAGATTTCACTTTCGAGCCCATCGTGGTCGACACACGGCAACGAGAAACCGAGCGTTTCCGAAGAGGTACCGCTTCCACAGTCGTCGTGGTTCGGACACCAGCCGGTGGAGCCACTCGACTCCCAGACGACGAACCCAGTGGGGCGCCGGCTTAAGTGTTCCTGCCGTGAAATCAAAGGCCGCACCAACAGCCATAGCCACTACCGGAAGGGAGTTTGCGATGCGCTTCACTTCGACGTCTTGCTTTGGCGTTCCGAGTCCTACCCAAACTATGTCCGCTTTCGAATCCGCAATTCGAGCATCTTGCTCGGCAAGCTCGACTGGAGTCAAGACTCGAAACGGGGGACTTTCCGCCCCGACAAAAAGTACTCCGGGATATTGCAGTTCTACGTTGGTATGAATCAGTTCCAACACCTCGTCGGTCGAACCGAGTAGAAAATGCTTGAGTTGGCGCTCCCTGCCAGCATCAAGTACATCGAGGAATAGTTGGGGACCACGAACCTGAGAAAGCGGCGGCTTGTCGCCTCTGACTCTCGAGATGACACTCAGAGGCCGCCCATCAGGAAAGTTGACTGCCTCATTCGACAGGATCGCCCTGTATGCGCTGTCCTTATCTGCCAACGCGACTGTATATGCATTCGCGAGATGAACGTGAGCTCCCCGCCCGGCGTCGACGAGGTTGAATACTTCATGAACCGCGCCAACAGGATCAGTGGCGATGAGACTAATTGGTCCAATTCGTCGGGATACTGAAGTCATCGGTGCTTGTCCTTTGCGTTCAGGGTGCTGTTGATTCGATCCCAGGTGCGATCAATGGTGGCGAGAAGCTCCGGTTTCGCAGAATTGATCAATGATGCGTATTCCGAATCGTTGATCAGCGAATCGAGGAGTAGTACTGAGCCTTCAGCGTCCATCGGATCTGCGAGGCCTTCGGACACGGCGAAGTCCCCAAGTAGCGCGCCATACTTGTGTGACCACGAGTGAGCAACGGCCGGGACACCTTGGGAGAGTGCGCTCACAATGGCGTGATAGCGGCCTGCGATTATTCCAATGCAATCATTGATGATCTTCTTGGCCTCGAGCCCGTTCGAGGGGGTGATCACTCGTACGGACTCGTCAAGGAGCCTGACCTCCTTGATGACTTCGGGATCTCCGTGGGATGAGTGAACGAGGAAGAATGGCTCATACCCGCCGGCGGACAACTGCCGGTACATGGCAACAAGTGCCACGCTATATCTGTTGGCATCGTCGGGATTTTTCGAACGAGAGACAATATTGATGTTTGGAACAATTGCAACTCTGCGTGCTGCTCGGTCCGCAGGGCCTGGCCCAGATTCCAGCGCAATTGTTATATCAGGGCAAAGTGCGAGCTTGCCATCATCACCAACTAACTCTGCGACATGCGAGAACGATTCGGTGTCTCGCGCAATTATGAGATCCACATGTCGGAAGAGTTCTCGAGAGGCCGCAGCAACATCCGCTTTCCTGAACGGACCGAATGCCTGGGGCAGCATGATCACTGGTTTGCCCTGACGGCTGAGCTTCTGGAAAGACTCCCCGTCGCGCGCGATGGAATCGGCTTGCCATTGGTCGCCGACGAAGAATCCTGAAGCGTCGACGACACCGTCAACGGTTCGAGTCGAGTAGACACCGAGGCTCTGCGCAAGGGGCTTTGGCAAAAGGTCAAGGCCGAGCGACTCGAAAGGGCCGAACTTCGGCACGCTTAGGTAGGCATCGATTCCCCATGCCTGTCGGAGGCCTCTCGAAACACGACGAGCATCTGCGGCGACGTTCGTTTCTGGCCCGGCCAGCCTGTCGGCAGCTGCGCGGAGGAGTAATTCCGCTCCGCCGTTATGCGACCCGACACCTCTGACGAGAAGAGTTTTGTGTGGCATGAATCAGTCCAATCGGGAATGGCGTCGAGCGTGGTCGAGGGAGAACTTCGGCGATGCGGGCGCCAGTCCATCAGGATCGGCATAGCCGTAGGCGATCAGCATGACCACGCGTTCGTAGCTGGCAAGACCGAGGAGGGAGGAAATTTTGCGTTCTGGCTCCTGCAGGTCGGGCCAATTAATACAGCACGACGCGACGCCGTTCGATTCGAGCGAGTAGAGGAAACCCATAGCGGCGAGACTTCCGTCGATGTAGATCAGGTGTCGATCACGTTCATCGAGGTAGGCGGAAAGGTCTCCTACCACGACGGCCAGAGACTGAATGTTTTGGACGTATCCCGCGGTGCCCCCCGCGATAGCTGCGATGCGACGGGCATCCTTGGGTGCGTCGAAGAGGAGGAAGCGGTAAGGCACTCTGTTGCAGGCGGTAGGCGACTCGATTGCAACCTGGATGGCTTCGTCGACGATGGAACGGTCGACGGGCATATCGGTGTACCACCGGACGGAACGTCGGTGATGTGCCAGAGCACTAACCATGCCGGAATCGAACTTCACGGCGGGCGGCAGGGGTGTAGCCGGACCGCAGTAAGCAAGATCAGAAGTGAGATCGAGGCGCTTGTATGCTGAACGAGCCTTTGTAATCACAGCACTTTTGCTGGTGTCCGTAGCCTCGAAGTAGCCGTCGAGAACATCACGTGCCCACGCAATCGTTGATTCTTCTAGTACTCCGAGTTCCAGCGAGCGTCCGAGCCTGTCGACCAGAGCCTGGATGTATGCAACGGCGAATGTGTCACGTCGAGGTTTCATGGTGAGACCTTTTTCGATCATGTGGATCCGCCGCCGCAACTCGAACACTTCGGTACCCGCGTGAGTCTTACGGTGGTGCTCGCGGATGCCAGCAAAAACTGCGTTGGTCTCGCGGTCAAAGGAGCGGCTCGCGACTCGGTAATAAAGAGAGGCAGCCCCATACCGGTAGGTGGCCTCACGGCTGCGGTCCCTCAAGTCCTTCAGGCGTTCGCGCAATGGACCCTTAATAAGTGGCATCGAGAACTCCTTGCTTTCTGCGTCGCCAAAGTCGAACGACTCGGAACGGCGCGAGTGGTGTTGTTGTCATCATGAGGGCGACCTTCCAGGTCGACGGGGTCAAGAAGCAAAAGAGGTAGGAGGCGGCCGCATAGGAGACAACGGTCGCCCATGCAGAGCCGACGATGCCAAACCTCGGAATGAGGAAGAGGTTGAGAGTGACACTCAGAGCGGCGCCGACGACATGTCGCACCAGAGATAACCACAGTCGATCCTCCGCTACGATCCACTTACTCAAGATTGCGGCCATAAAAACAAAAGGACAGGCGAGGACGTGAACCTGCAGCACCGCGGCAGAGGCGGCGTATTCGGCGCCAAATAGTATTTGGACGATCCAGCCTGAGGTCAGACTCACGCTTGTGGCGACGAGAACGCCGAACCAAAAAGCAGAGTCGAAGCCTCGCTGCAAATGGCTGAGGTATTGACGACTCTCGGGCCCGTGATCTCTTCGCAAGTCAAGGAGGCTGGGAAAAGTCGCGTTCATATAAGCCGTGGGCAGCACGTAGAGAATCTCGCTGAGTCGAGCCGCCGCCGAGTACAAGCCGACACTGACGCTACCGGAGAGAGCCTGAAGAATGAGGATGTCGCTTCGCAGGTTGATCTGGTTAGCAATTCCCGAAATCGCCAGGGGAGTGGCGCTCTTCGCCAAAGCTGCCGTGTACCGCTTGTCCGGACGACTGAACGCAGGATTCCCGGACCGGCGGGCGTATTGGAATGTGATAAGTGATCCGTTGATCAGCTGCTCTACTACGAAGAGGACAATGAGCCACAAGACGGATGGGGCAAGAAGAAGGACACCGATTCGAAGCGCGAAGAAGGTAATTGACGTGGAAATTCGAATGAGGGCCGGAGTTCGGGTCTGAAGCCTGGCCTGGAACCACAACTCTGGTGCGTCGAGCACCCGGGCAATTATGGCCAGACTGGCAACAAGAGTCGCAGAGACGACGGATCCGTCGGCTACAACCAAGGTGTACGTCGCGAAAAGGACGTAAACGACCAAAGCCATGAGCTCTCGAACGAAGAAGAGAGCGGCGAGAACGATACGCGGACTCTCGACGTCGGCCCTGAACTCTCGGATAGCCAGGCCCTGCAAGCCTCCGACCATAATTGCGGCACCCAACGCCGCGACTGACGTCGCATAGCTGTAGATGCCGAATTCATCTACGGAGATAAAGCGAACGAGAACGATACTAAAAACGCCGCTGAGGGCGACAGATGCAAGTTGCTGACCAACGGCCCAGAGCCCGTTCTGCCGGGGAGAGCCTTCGCGATGATGGGTCAAGGTTTTCGCACCGATCCGGAGCAAAGTATTAGACGACGCACGCCTACGACAGTTCCGTCGTCGAAGAACGTGCGTCGCGCTTCATGCGGTCTTCGCGGAAAAGACTCCGTATCGCCGACTCATCCAAGTCGCCGAAACGCCGCGTCGAGTGGACGAGAGCCTTCCTTTTCTCAATCAGGTGTGACGGGTGGGCAGGTAGTCCAACATGCTTCGCTCCCATCGGTAGTTCGTCGTGATCAGTGCCGAAATCTGCGAGATGGAGGTTGAGAGCTGCGAGCCAAAGCGCAAAGAGATGGTCTTCCTGCAGGTTGCTCTGTGTAACGCGGCTGTCTTGCAGCGCGCCCGCTTCCGAGAGTCGTTCAACCGCGGTTCGGCTGTAGAGCGCCACTCCTCCCATGATCGACTCGCCGAGCTTGTAGCCGTTGCGGAGCGCGGACACAGTAAGAGAGGCGAGATGCGCGGCGAGACGTGGATTACTTAGAGCACCTCCTGTCATCTCCCAAAGGAGACGACGGCGGGGCTGAGTGAGAGAACGACGTGTCCCCGAGTATCCGAACTTGTAGGAACCCAAGGAGCCGACGTTCGGATTGGCGGTGAAAAAGGCTGCGGCCTCCGGCGCGAACCGACCATCTGTTATTAGCGCGTCAGTATCAAGCCGAACGAGAACATCGAACGGAGACCTAAGGGCTGCCTCGAAACCGAGTGCCAACGAGCCAAACAATCCACCGGCCAGCCCCATTTCACTGACCACAATCACCTCAGCCCCACGGCCCTTAGCGACCAGACCACCGGTGCCTTTGCGGCTGTCGTCGACAAGAATCAGATTCCGATCGGGACAATAGAAGTCAACGCTGTCTAGGGTGTCGAGCACAAATTCGGGCCGGCAATTAGGACCAATCGGAACCACCACGGCGCACCTGTTCATTTCGACTCCCCCAATCGATGACTACGTTCCGAAGCATAGCCAATCAGCGTTACAAGTCAGTTTCGGATGAGTTTCAGTTGCAGGTACCGGATGACTGTCAAGACTCGTTTGTCCTCGAGCCAATCTCGCGTTCTGCACGACTTCTCTTTTGTTGACCGATATGCTTTCGGTCAATTGAGCATGGCAACGACGCGCAGCCGTCGCTGCCGTATGTGGGCCGATGATTCCTGGGGGAGAAATCATGACCAAAACAGCTTTTATTACCGGCATAACAGGCCAAGACGGTTCCTACCTTGCTGAGCTGCTTCTCGGCAAGGGTTATGAGGTTCACGGTTTGATTCGTCGTTCGTCGACGTTCAACACATCGCGCATCGACCACTTGTATGTTGATCCGCACAATCCTGATGCGAAACTCTTTCTGCACTACGGAGACCTGAGCGACGGCTCCAGACTGGTCACGCTGCTCTCGCAGATCCGGCCGGACGAGGTATACAACCTCGCCGCCCAGTCGCACGTGCGGGTCTCGTTCGACGAGCCGGAGCACACGGCCGACACGACGGGCACGGGAACGATCCGCATGCTGGAGGCCGTTCGACTGTCGGGAATCGAGACCCGGTTCTACCAGGCGTCATCGTCGGAGCTCTATGGGGCCACGCCGCCGCCCCAGAGTGAGACCACGCCGTTCTACCCGCGCTCGCCGTACGGCGCAGCCAAGCTCTACAGCTTCTGGATCACGAAGAATTACCGCGAGGCCTACGACATGTTCGCGGTCAACGGCATCCTCTTCAACCACGAGTCGCCGCGTCGCGGCGAGACCTTCGTGACGCGCAAGATCACCCGCGCAGTGGCCGCCATCAAGGCCGGTACTCAGGACAGCGTCTACCTCGGCAACCTCGACTCGATCCGGGACTGGGGGTACGCGGCGGAGTACGTGGAGGGCATGTGGCGGATGCTGCAGGCCGATGAGCCCGACGACTTCGTTCTGGCGACGGGCGGTAACTTCACGGTGCGCACCTTCCTCGAGACCGCCTTCTCGCACGCGGGCCTCAACTGGGAGGACCACGTCAAATTCGACGAACGATACCTTCGTCCGACGGAGGTCGACGCACTGATCGGGGACGCATCCAAGGCGGAGGCGAAGCTCGGGTGGAAGGCGACGGTCGATACCGCTGAGCTCGCCAGGATCATGGTCGACGCCGACATCGCGGCGCTCGCGTCGCCGGAGAAGAACTGGGTGGACAAGGTCTACCTCGAGAGCTGGGGGACGAAGTAGCCATGTCAGCAGAACTGCCGAAGGTCGTGGATGAGCGCGACGCCGTCGCGTTCGAGCCGGCGCCGCTCGATCGTTCAGCCCGCTTCTACGTCGCCGGTCATCGCGGCCTGGTGGGCTCTGCCATCTGGCGCAGGCTCGAGAACGAGGGATTCACCGATTTGATCGGCCGCAGCTCGTTTGAACTCGATCTCATGGACCGGGATGCCGTCTTCGAGTTCTTCGAACAGACCCGACCGAAATATGTGGTTCTGGCCGCGGCGAAGGTCGGGGGAATCCTCGCAAACAGCACCTACCCGGTCGACTTTCTCAGCGACAATCTGCGCATCCAGGTGAACGTGCTCGACGCGGCGCTCAAGTACGACACGGAGCGTCTGCTCTTTCTGGGCTCGTCGTGCATCTACCCCAAGTTCGCTCCGCAGCCGATACGCGAGGACAGCCTGCTGACCGGTCACCTCGAGCCGACGAACGACGCCTACGCGATCGCGAAGATCGCGGGCATCATGCAGATCCAGGCGATCCGTCGCCAGTACGGCCTGCCCTGGATCTCGGCCATGCCGACGAACCTGTACGGCCCCAACGACAACTTCTCTCCTCAGGGCTCGCACGTGCTTCCGGCACTGATCCGGCGCTACGACGAGGCGGTCAAGTCTGGTGCGGAGGTGGTGACCAATTGGGGCACCGGAACTCCACGCCGGGAGTTTCTGCACGTAGACGACATGGCCGCCGCGTGTCTCCATCTGCTCGAGCACTACGACGGTCCGCAGCAGGTCAACGTGGGAACGGGAACGGATGTCTCCATTCGGGATATCGCCGAGACGGTCGCCCGGGTCGTCGGCTTCGAGGGCGCCACGGAGTGGGACGAATCGAAGCCCGACGGCACACCGCAGAAGCTGCTCGATGTGTCCAAGCTCACGAACGAAGGGTGGACTGCTGCGGTCGGGCTCGAAGAAGGACTTCGCTCCACCGTGGAGTGGTACCGGGCCCATCTTGCGACGCTTCGCGAGTAATCTGCGCCTCTTGACCGCGAGTCCGCTTCGCCGGCTCGACCGACCTCTGTGATTGAATCTGCCAATGTCATCATCCAGCCGCTCTCGTAATCATCGTCGTCGTCGAAGCCGGCGATCGAAGGCGAGGCGGCGCTGGATTCTCGGGGCGGTCTCCGTCGCCGTGGTCATCGTGGTCGGCGTGCTGGCATGGGTCGGAATTCGCGCGTATCTGGCCAAGGGCGAGCTCGAAGCCGCAATGCCTCTGGCCACAAAGGTGCGCTCGCAGATCATGAAGGCCGACGGGCAGGGCGCCCTGGCATCCGGGCAGGCCCTCACCGTTCACGCCAACAACGCGGCAGCGCTGACGGGTGACCCGGTATGGCGGATCGCCGAATTCGTTCCTGTTCTCGGCAAGAACCTCCGGGTCATGCGTGAGTTGACCGAGGCCACCGACGATGTAGCGCAGCGCGCCATCCTCCCGCTGACCCAGATGGCGGGCACGCTCAGTCTCGACAGCTTCAAGCCTGTCGACGGCCGCATCGACGTGCAGCCCATGCTCGACGCGCAGCAGGATGTGAGTCTGGCCGCCAATGCGATCACTCACGCCAAGACGAAGGTCGACGATATCGATGCAGATGGCGTCATCGCGCCCCTCTCCGATGCGAGAGGCAAACTGAGCGGGCTGCTGGATGAGGCGTCGCTGAGCATCGACGCGATCGATGGCGCAGCGCAATTGATTCCGGCGATGCTCGGCAACGAGGGCCCGCGCAACTATCTGGTCCTCTTCCAGAACAACGCAGAGCTGCGATCGACCGGCGGAATACCAGGTGCTATGGCGCTCGTCCAGACTGATGGTGGTTCTATGTCGCTTGTCCAGCAGTCGGCCGCATCAGATTTTCCGAAGTTCTCGCCACCTGTGCTTGACCTGCCCGTAGAAACGAAGGCCATTTACGGCGACAACACCGCACAGTATATGCAAGACGTCAATTTCACGCCACAGTTCGCGCTGTCTGGGCAAATTGCGCGGGAGATGTGGAAACAGCAATTCGGTGTTGAGGTCGACGGCGTGATCTCGATCGACCCCGTCGCGCTCTCCTATCTGCTCAAGGCAACGGGCCCTATCGTGCTTCCGAGCGGTGATGAGATCACCAGCGACAACGCGGTGCAGTTGCTACTCCAAGACGTCTATGCGAGGTACGAGTCTCCTGCGGACCAGAACGTTTTCTTCGCGTCTGCCGCCGCCGCGGTCTTCGACAGGATGACCAGGGGCGACGTCGACACGTCGAAACTCGTCGCAGCACTCGCCGAGGCCGGCGCCGAACGACGGGTGCTCATCTGGAGCTCCCATGAAGAAGATCAGGCGGTCCTGAGTGGCAGCACTCTGTCGGGAGCCCTGCCCGTGAGCGATGACGAGACTCAAGCATTCGGTCTCTACTTCAACGATGCAACGGCCGCCAAGATGGACCCGTATCTGAAGATCGACGTGGCATCGGCTCAGGCAGTGTGCAGAAACGACAAGCTGCCCAACTATTCGATTCGGGTGACGTTGACGAACACGGCTCCTGCCGATGCCGCCACGGCTCTTCCGGCCTATGTCACCGGGAATGGCAATAGTGGAGTCACCCCCGGTGGTATCCGGACGAACGTCGCGCTCTACGGTGCAGCCGGCACGTTCAACCTCGGGGCACTCCGCGACGGTCAGGCCACCCAGTACCATCCGGCGTCGGACTCGGGCTACACCCTGAGCAAGCTGCAGGTCGAGTTGGCGCCAGGAGAGAGCACCGTGCTGGACTTCCAATTCCTCGGTGGAGACGTGCAGCCAAAAGAGATAGTTGTGGAACATACACCGCTTGTTTACAGCCTTGAAACATCGACCGTTGAGTTTGCCTGTGAAAGTGCCTTACAGTAGAAGTACCCCAATCTGGGGTAAATGCCCATTCGGGCTGCCAGTGTCGGCGAAATTATAAACTATTTTGGGGGTAGTTTTACATGTTCAAAAAGGTCCTTGCAACAGGCTTACTTGCAGTTCTCGCACTTTTCGCTGTACCTACAGCGGCAAATGCGTACGAGACGACTGACGGTTCCGATGTCACCATCGCGCCCGGCCAGGCTGTCACGTTGACGTTCTCCGGATTCGACGCCAACGAGCCGACCACCGCGTCTGCTCCTGACGCCGTCACGCTCGGTGTCGTCAAGGTCGTCACGACGTTCTCTCGCCCGGCAGACAGTGCGGGTGTCGTCAAGTACACGGCTTCGGCAACTCAGCCGGGTACGTACACCATCACCGTCACCGGTGTCTCCGGAAAGGTTGCCGTCGGCACCCTGACGGTCGCCCCGACGGACTCGGGTGCCGGTTCCGGCTCGGGTTCCAACGGCGCTCTGCCCAACACGGGTCTCGAGACCCCGATGCTGATCATCTGGGGTGCTGCTGGCGCTCTTGCTCTCGGTATCGCCCTGACGGTGGTTCTCACCATCGTTCGTCGCCAGAAGGCGTCGGTCTAGCAAACGCCTGGAAGGTGTCTTGAACCGACACTCGGATAGCTTCTGGTAGGCGTCTTACACGGAATGCCCTCGGCGAAAGCCGGGGGCATTCTGCGTGTCTGCAGGTCTTCGCGGGGCGTCAGGAGACGTCGAACGTCGGCGTGCCATTCGCGAACTCGTCCCGAGTCGATTGTTGGGGGATCGGTCGGGACGAGTCGCGAAGACGGATGGTCGCGCCGACGGCGACGGCGATGATCGTTGCGATCACGAGCCAGGCAGCCAACGCGAGGGCGATGGCGGTGACGACGGCGGGAAGATCCATGAATGGAGCATAGGGCCGAAGCGTGGCGAAGGCGAGGATTTCTCGGTTAACTACGTGTCGTCGTGTATGGTCTCGATACGCGTCGGCCGCGGGCGGCCTTTGGCTACTCGACCGGCGCATCCATTGACGCGGGCGGCCTCTGCTACTCGACCGGCGCACCAAATAGAAGAAGGGGCGCCCACCGGTGGTGGACGCCCCTTCGACAGGCTCAGGGAGCGGGGCTCAGGGAGCGAGCGGCCGTACTACGGGCGACCCAACCCGATGTAGGACCAGCCGGCGGCGCGCCAGGCCGTCGCATCCAGTGTGTTGCGGCCATCGATGATCGTCGGGGTCTTTACCAGGGGCAGCGCCCATGTCGGGTCCATGTGCCGGAACTCGTCCCACTCCGTGACCAGCACGACCAGGTCGGCATCCTGCAGCGCTGCGGCCGGGTCGGCCTCGTACGTGAGCTGTGGATGCACGCGGCTGGCCGTGTGGATGGCCTCGGGGTCGGTGGCCACAACGTTCGCACCGAGGCCCTTGAGCTGCACGGCCACGTCGAGCGCCGGGCTATCGCGGATGTCGTCGGAGTGCGGCTTGAACGCCAGGCCGAGAACGGCGATCTTCTTGCCGTTCACCTGGCCGCCGAGCGACTCGACCGCGAGATTCACCACACGCTGGCGGCGACGCAGGTTGATGGCGTCGACCTCCTTGAGGAAGGCGACGGACTCGCCGCGGCCCAGCTCCTCGGCGCGAGCTGTGAACGCGCGGATGTCCTTCGGCAGGCACCCGCCGCCGAAGCCGACGCCGGCCTTCAGGAACTTCCAGCCGATGCGGTCGTCGAGGCCGATGGCGGTCGATAGCTGCGTCACATCGGCGCCGGTGACCTCGGCGATCTCTGCCATCGCATTGATGAACGAGATCTTCGTGGCCAGGAACGCGTTGGCCGAGACCTTCACGAGTTCGGCCGTCGCGTAGTCGGTGACTACGAGCGGCGTGTCCTTGCTGAGTGCCGATTCGTAGACGCCGTCGAGCAAGGCCTTGGATGCCTCGGCCTGGGCCGGCTCGGGCGGCAGCCCGTAGACGAGACGGTCGGGAGAGATGGTGTCTTGAACGGCGAAACCCTCACGCAGGAACTCGGGGTTCCATGCCAGCATGGCACCGGTTCCGGATGCCGCGACCTTGGCCGCGAGATCGGCTGCGGTGCCGACGGGCACCGTCGACTTGCCGACCACCAGGTCGCCATCCGATAGATAGGGGAGCAGCCCGTCGAGAGCCGCGTTCACATAGGTGAGGTCGGCGGCGTAGCTGCCCTTCTTCTGCGGCGTTCCCACGGCAATGAAGTGCACCTGGCTGCCCGCGGCGTCGGCGAGGTCGGTCGAGAAGCGCAGTCGCCCCGTGGCCGTGGCCGAGGTGAGGATCTCGGGCAGGCCCGGCTCGAAGAACGGCGCCTTACCCGCGGCCAGCGCGTCGATCTTGGCCTGGTCGATATCGATGCCGATCACGTCGTGACCGAGCTCGGCCATCGATGCGGCGTGAACCGCGCCCAGATATCCGCATCCGATTACAGAGAGTTTCATTTGCTGCCTTCCCCCGATTTAGCAAATTGACGCACTCCGTTGTGCATATCCATTATTCATTCCTACCAGACTTATGTATCCGGCGAGTTTCCTTCAGGAGTGCTGCGGCGCATCCGGCTCGATGTCAGCGCGTGTGTCTGTGTCTGCTCCGTCTAGTCGTTCTCTGTCGTGTGGGGAAGCCAGGCCAGGCGGCGCTCGGCCAGAGACCGGATGAGGGGGGTCGTGTCGAGCTCCTGGTGCGGCATCGCCGAGTCGGAGACCTCGAGCGGTTCGCCCGGAAAGAGAACGAGCTGCAAGACCGGCCCATCGTTCTCGGCGACGATGGGAACATCGATGATCACGACGCGCCCGCGGCGGCCGGCGGCGACGGAGAAGTTCGTGACCGCGTGTGCGACATCGTCGGTCGTCACGAACGACTTGCCCTGGCATCGGATGAACTTCATGTCGGCCCCCTCGACACGATCAGGACAGCTGTCCCATCGCCTGCATCGCTTCCTCGCGGTCACATCTTGGATATGGCTTCGAGGCTAGCGGTGCTCGTGCGCGGCGCGGTTGACGCTAGCCATGCGGGCTTGGATGCCGTATGGTCGCGCGGTCGGCGAGTGTCTCGCCACGCTATGGCCGGGCAAATTCGGGTGCGTGTTGCGGCGGGAGAGGGGCAGGGAGTGAGTAGTCCTTTACGTCGCCGTTGATGTCGCCCACGGTAGTGAGGGTCTCGGCATCGAAGTTGAGGATGTCGCCGGCATAGAGCTCCATGGCGCCGCCTCTGCGGGGGCCGTTGACGTTGTTGAGGTAGGCAAGCCCGACGCAGAAGCGGTCGGAGATGAAGTCGGGTATGTCATCGGCGGCGACGACATACGCCACCGGCGTGCCCTCGGGGTCGAGCAGCGCCTGGCCGGTGGCCCCGGTACGGGGCCCGCTGTCGACGGCGATCTGCTGGCGTCCGCCACTGATCTTCGGCTTGTCATCGGCTCTGACGGGCGTACAGGACATCGGCTCGGACACGTCGCCCGCATTATCAGGTATGACGGTCGGAGTCGGGCTGGGAGTGATGCCTGACGTGCTCGGGCTGCTTGCTGTTGGCGTGAGTGTCGGCATGGGTGCCTGCGTGTTCGTGCAGCCGCCGAGTATTGCCGTCCCCACGGCAGCGGCCAGGGCCGCACAAACGAATCGTCTTCGCCGCATCATCGCGAACCTGCTCGGCGGTCGATCACTCTGGTAGAAGGTGTCACGGATCAACCCTACGAAAAGCGACAAACACGCGTGACATGTCGCCAGCTCGATGTGCCAACTTCGTTAGAACACTTGTTCGTCTTATACCGACAGTGTATTCTAGTTACATGGAAACAGTATTCGATGCGCTTCGGGTCTTTACGGCTCGATTATCGAATATGCATGCCGCCGCTGACTTCTCCGAGTTCAGCTCAGATGAGCTGAAGACTTTTATGACCAGCGCGGCGGCCCTTCGACACGAGGTCGATCGGGCACTGGCCTGCGGGGCCGCCGAGATCAACCAGCGTTCCCGCCGAGAGCTCGGTGGCGCGGGGCTCGCGAAGGCCGAGGGGCATCAGAATCCGCAGTCGATGATCGCCGCGCTCACCGGCAGCACGAAGGCCGATGCCCGAAAGATCGACAACCTCGGCAAGTCGGTGATGCAGGCGTCGCCGGTTCGGTTCGCGCCGCCCTCCGGCCAGCCAGACGCGGGGGTGCCGCAGCGGCCGTGGTTCGCGTCGATCACCGACCGCATGCGTTCTGGCGAGATCAGCCCCGACAGATTCGAGGCTCTGCGTGCGGGGCTCGGCGAGAGCTCCGATGACGTGTCTCCGCAGGCGCTGGCCGCGGCCGCAGACCGCGTCCTCGCGTGCCTGCATCCGCTTGACGCCCCCGAGTTGGTCTACCGTGATGCGCGAAATGCGCGTGCACTGCTCGATCGCCAGGGCGTGGCGCAGCACGAGCGGGAGTTGCAGGCGAGGCAAGAGGCGAAGATCTGGACCGATCGCGACGGCATGGTTCATCTTCGTGCGTCGTTCGCTCCCGAAGACGGCGCCTGGTTCAAGAACACCCTCGACTTGATTCTCGGCCCCCGCATCGGCGGTCCGCAGCTTGTTCACGGCAAGGCCGCCACGATGGCCAAGGCGATCGAAGACGACCCCCGCACCGCCGAGCAGATCCGCGCCTCCGTGCTCGTGACTCTGCTCAAGGCCGGTGCCCTCGTCGACGAGAACGCGTTGCTCGCACAGAAGCGGCCCACGGTGCAGGTTGTCGTCAGGGCCGACGAACTCTCCCGGCCGAACAGCGACGGAGTCGGGTTCATCGAAGGAACGGGCATCCCCGTCTCGATGAAGACCATCGATCGACTGATCTGCGACACCGGACTCGTTCCCGTGATTCTCGACCCGGTCGGCGCGCCGCTCGACCTCGGCCGGCAGGTGCGACTCTTCACGGCAAAGCAGCGCCTGGCGCTCGCTTCCCTCCAAGGTGGATGCGTCGTGGCTGGGTGCAACGCCCCGCCGTCGTTCTGCGAGGTGCATCACATCGACCCGTGGAGCGAAGGAGGCAAGACCGACGTCGAAGACGGAGTCCTCCTGTGCAGGTTTCATCACATGCATCTGCACAATCACGGTGATCGCATCACGCGGATCGCAGGCGAACGCTACGAAGACAGCTACCGCTGGGTGCCGTCGGCAGAGTTCGACCCGCTGCGATCACCCTTCAGAGTGAGATTCCGTGGGGTCGCGCGCCACTATGCGAGCGCGAGCGCCAGCCCGAATGCGAATGCGATCGCGGACGCGAATGCGAACGTCACCGCGAACGCGCGCACGAACAGAATCCGACCGCGAAAGCCAGGGTCGTCGCCCGGCCCGGTTCAATTCACGCGGTAGGGATGAGCCGCTCGTGTCGGTAGCGATCGAAGAGAGCTGTGAAGGAGTCCACCGTGCGGTGATGGGTGTGGAACCCGGCCAGGCGGCTCTTGCTGATGTCGGTCACGACCTCGATGTCACGGCCCAGATCGGCGTCGGTGTGCCACCACGAGGCCAGGCGGCCGAGGTCAGGCTCGGCGAGCCCGTGTCGGCTTGCGATCTCCGCCCACACGTCGTTCATTCCCTGCATCTGCTGCTCGAGCGGTCGGGGGCTCGTGTCGAAGCCCACGGGCTCGACGCCGAAGTACGCGGCGAGCTGTGGCCACATCCAGCGCCAGCGGAAGATGTCGCCGTTCACCACGTTGAACGCCTCATTGGCGCCGGCCGGCGACGTGGAGGCCCACACCATCTGCTCGGCGAGAACGGTCGAGTCGGTCATGTCGGTCACGCCGTTCCACTGCGTCTCGCTGCCGGGAAACACGAAGGGGCGATCGAGGTGACGGCAGATCGAGGCGTAGGTTGCGAGCGTGAGTCCCATGTTCATCAGGTTGCCGACGGCGTGGCCGATCACCGTGTGGGAGCGGTGCACAGACCACGTGAACCCCTGCCGCTCTGCGGCGGCGAAGAGCTCGTCCTCCTGGGCGTAGTAGAAGTTCGGCACGTCGAGCCGGGGCTCGTCCTCGTGGAAGGGCGTGTCGGGCATCTCGCCTTGGGCGTAGGCGTCGAACGGGCCCAGATAGTGCTTGAGCCCCGTCACCAGGGCGGCGTGCACCACCGCAGATCCGTCGAGCGCCGCGAGCAGGTCGCGCACCATGCCGCCGTTCACCGCGATGTTCTGCTCCTCGGTCGACTGGCGCGACCAGGCCGTGAAGTACACGTGGCTCACGCCTCGCCCCTCGAGAGCTGCGCGCAGGCTCTCCGGCGACCTCAGGTCTGCCGTGACCCATTCGACCCCGGGAGCCTGCCGGCCCTCGGAACGGGCCAACGCGAGCACCCGCCATCCATCGGACGTGAGTCTGTCGACCAGGGCCGAGCCGGCGATGCCCGACGCGCCGACCACGAGGGCCACGCGGTCGGATGCTGGGGGAGACGTGGGCGGGGAGGCGTTCGGTGAGAATGACATCCCCCTCTCGAACCGTGCCCGCCGACGAGGTATTCCGCCCGAGGCGATTACGCGGGAGATCGAACGGGCTGCGGTTCGAGGGCGGCGATCGCGGCGGCGTTCGCGTCGGCCTTGGCCACGGCTCGGTCGCCACGAAGGCCCAGAGTGAACACGACCACGGCGCCGACCGCCGCGATTCCGCCCGCCAGCCAGAAATCGAAGGCCAGGCCGTTCGCCGTCACAGCCAGGGAGCCGAAGACAGATCCCGCCGCGATCGACAGCTGGATCGTCGTGACGAAGAGCGCCAGACCCCCTTCCGATGCCGACGGCGACGCGTTCGCCATCCAGGTCTGCATGCCGAGCGGCAGGGCGCCCCAGACCAGACCCCAGGCGGTGATGAGAACGAACACGCCCACGAGCGACGACGCGAGCAGGGGCAGCAGCACGATCGTGGCGGCGACGACCGTCATCGCGACTCCCACGGTGGCGGTCACGCTGCGCGACAGCGTGAACCCGGCGGCGAAGTTGCCCACGATCCCGGCAACACCGAAGATCAGCAGCGCCACGGTGATGGTTCCCGCATCGAGCTCGACGAGCTCCTCGAGGTACGGCGACACGAACGTGTAGGCCGCGAACTGCGCGACGAAGACGAACGCCGCGCCGATGAGCCCCACCCGGGCGCGGGGCAGCTTCAGCAGCGCGGCCAGGGTCGACGCGTGCACGCGCTGCACCGACGGGATCTTCGGCAGCAGCAGCACCTGGCCGACGAGCGATACGGCGCCGAGCGCCGCGCCGATCACGAACGCGAGGCGCCAATCGGCGACGGATGCGATGAACGAGCCGAGCGGAAGGCTCACGACGGTCGCCACCGAGATGCCGGCCGTGATGAACGACGACGCGCGGATGACCGACTCCGGGCGCACGAGGCGGGCTGCGACGCCGGCGCCGATCGACCAGAATCCGCCGAGGGCGATGCCGAGCAGCAGCCGGGCCACGATGAGCACGGTGAAGTTCGGTGCCATCGCGCCGAGCAGGTCGGCCAGCACGAGCAGGAGACTGAGCGACCACAGCACGATCCTCCGGTCGATCCGCGAGGTGGCGATGGTGACGATCGGTGCGCTGACCGCCCCGGCCAGCCCCGTGGCCACGACCATCAGGCCCGCCGTTCCGATACTCACATCGAGATCGTCGGCGATCGCCGTGAGCAGTCCGATCGGCAGGAACTCCGAGAGCACCAGCACGAACGAGCCCAGAGACACGGACAGCACGCCGAGCCATCCACGCAGGTCGGAAGAGGTGGTGCTGGGCCGGTTCGCGACAGAGGTCATGACGAGCTACAAGCGCCGAACACCCGAGTCCATTCCCGGCGCTACGGAGTGACCCTCGCGCCCGTTCCCGGTAGGCTCGCTGCGCGCGACCGAACGCGTGCGGCAAGAGAAAGCACAGGTGTTACCGATGACCGAAGCGACCGAACTGCGTCTGACCGAGACCGCGATTCCGGGGCTCGTGATCCTCGACCTTCCGGTGCACGGCGACAACCGCGGCTGGTTCAAAGAGAACTGGCAGCGCGAGAAGATGCTCGCCCTGGGCCTGCCCGACTTCGGACCGGTGCAGAACAACATCTCCTTCAACGGCAAGACCGGCACCACCCGCGGCATCCACGCCGAGCCGTGGGACAAGTACGTGTCGGTGGCCACCGGGCGCATCTTCGGAGCCTGGGTCGACCTGCGCGAGGGCGACACCTTCGGTGCCGTCGTGACCGTCGAGCTCGACGCGGGCCGCGCCGTCTACGTTCCGCGCGGAGTCGGCAACTCCTACCAGACCCTCGAAGAAGACACGGCCTACACCTACCTGGTCAACGACCACTGGAGCCCGGCCGCCTCGTACACGTTCCTCAACCTCGCCGACGAGACCGCGAACATCCCCTGGCCCATCGCGCTCGACGACGTCGAGATCAGCGCGAAAGACCAGGCTCACCCGCGACTCGCAGACGTCGTTCCCATGAAGGGTGCGCGCACGCTCGTGCTCGGTGCCGGCGGCCAGCTCGGCCTCGCACTCCGCGACGTCTTCCCCGACGCCGAATACGTGTCGCGCGCCGAGTTCGATGTCGCCGACCCGGCCAGCTACACGACGCGCCACTGGGGCGACTACGACACCATCATCAACGCCGCCGCGTATACGAAGGTCGACGAGGCCGAGACGGCGACGGGCCGACCGGATGCCTGGGCCGCGAACGTCTCGGCCGTCGCGTTGCTCGCATCGGTCGCCACCGCCAACCGGCTCACCCTGGTGCACGTCTCGAGCGACTACGTCTTCGACGGAACCGCGGCGGAGCACCCCGAAGACGAGGCGTTCTCGCCGCTCGGCGTCTACGGCCAGACCAAGGCGGCGGCCGATGCTCTGGTCTCCACGGTTCCGCGTCACTACATCGTGCGCACCAGCTGGGTCATCGGCGAGGGCAACAACTTCGTGCGCACCATGGCGTCGCTCGCATCGCGCGGGGTGACGCCGAGCGTGGTGAACGACCAGATCGGGCGCCTGACGTTCACGGTCGACCTGGCCGCAGGCATCCGGCACCTGCTGACGTCGGGCGCCGCCTTCGGAACGTACAACCTCACGAACGAGGGCGAGCCGCAGTCGTGGGCCGCCATCGCTGCCCGCGTCTACGAGCTCACCGGTCACTCCGCGTCGGATGTGACCGGGGTATCGACCGAGCAATACTTCGCCGGCAAGTCGGTCGCGCCGCGCCCGCTGGGCAGCGTGCTGCCCCTGGGCAAGCTCGCCGCCACAGGGTTCGTTCCGCGCGATGGCGACGAGGCTCTGAAGAGCTACCTGGGCGTGTAAAGCTTTCGGGCGCCCCGACGGAAATGGCGTCGAAACACTGATTCGATACCCTCGACGAATGGACAGCCCCCGATCCAGACGCTGGGCGTGGATGGCGCTGGGACTGATCACCCTGGTGGTGCTCGTCATCACCTTCTGGCCCACTCCCGTCGACCGGCCGTTCCACCTGGCGATCGGCCGCACGCTCGCGTTTCTGCATCGCAACGGCCTGCCGCACTGGGTGACTTACGCGGTCGTCGAGTCGGCCTCGAACGTCGTGATGTTCGTGCCGATCGGTGCTCTCATCGCCATTCTCGCGCGACCGTCTCTCTGGTGGGTGTCGGGCGCGCTCGGCCTGCTCGCGTCGGCGTGCATCGAGCTGTCGCAACTGATCTTCCTCCCCGAGCGCTACGCGTCGCTCGGTGACGTCGCGGCCAATACGAGCGGCGCCTTGATCGGAGGAGCGATCATATGCATCCTGCGTTATATACAGACGCACCGATCGCCGGCGTAACCCACCGGGGCTGGCAAGCGCCTGTGGGTCGTCCGTGCATCCGGCCCTCGACCCCATGAACGAGGCCCCGCCCCGTAGAGTGGCAACAAGTCACCCCTAGAACCCGGTTGTCTTGCTGCCCTGCTCGGGCCCGATGGCCGAAGGGGGCCTCTGTGACTGACACAGTAAAACCGCGCATCACGTTCACGAAGACCAAGCCTGGCGGGGCGCGCACCAGCCCGACCAGCGAGTACTCCTCGCTGCTCAACACCGTTCGCGACGCCGGCCTGCTGCGCCGCCGCAAGGGCTTCTACTACTCCATGTTCGGTGTGCTCATCGCCGCCCTCGGGGGAGTCGGCGTCGGCATCGTGCTGCTCGGCGATTCATGGTTCCAGCTGCTGATGGCCGCCGCTCTGGGCATCATCTTCACCCAGTTCGCGTTTCTCGCTCATGAGGCGTCGCACCGCCAGGTCTTCACCTCGGGCAAGGCGAACGACATCGCCGGACGCGCCCTCGCCAATCTGTTCGTGGGCATCAGCTACTCGTGGTGGATGACGAAGCACTCGCGCCACCACGCCAACCCCAACGTGCTCGGCAAAGACCCCGACATCGAACGCGACTTCATCTCGTTCATCCCTGAAGACGCGGCCAAGTCGAAGGGCCTCTACGCCTGGGCCACCAAGCGCCAGGGCTACTTCTTCTTCCCCGTGCTGATGTTCGAAGGCCTGAACCTGCACATCCACGGCTTCCGCACCGTGTTCGGCAAGGGCAAGGTCGACAAGCGCTGGCTCGAGATCAGCATGCTGACCACGCGCATCGCGGCCTATATCGTCGTCATCTTCCTGCTGCTCGAGCCCGGAATGGCGTTCGCCTTCATCGGTGTTCAGCTCGCCGTCTTCGGCGTCTACATGGGCGCCTCGTTCGCCCCGAACCACAAGGGAATGCCCACGCTGCCGCACGACAGCAAGGTCGACTTCCTGCGTCGCCAGGTGCTGACCTCGCGCAACATCCGCGGCGGCTTCGCGATGGACACGTTCATGGGCGGACTCAACTACCAGGTCGAGCACCACCTCTTTCCGAACATGGCCCGGCCGAACCTGAAGAAGGCACAGGCCATCGCCAAGGAGTACTGCGAGAAGCACGACATCCTCTACACCGAGACCGGTCTGCGGCAGTCGTACGGCATCGTGATCCGCTACCTCAACAAGGTCGGACTCTCGGCCGGCGGAGACCCGTTCGACTGCCCGGCCGCGCAGGCGTTCGGCCGCTAGCCGCGGCGACGCGGCCACAGGTGGTCGCGTTGCGCGACGCGGCGCAGAATCACTCGCTCCGTCTCGGGCCAGTCGAACATCACCATCTCGTACGTGATGCGCATGGGCAGGTAGCCCAGGCCGATGAGTATGCGGTCTCGGTTTCGATCCGCGTGGTACTTCTCTGATCCGGTGTGCCACTTCTTGCTGTCGCACTCGATGACGAACCGATCGCCGATGAGCAGGTCGACTCGGCCGACTCCGACAATGCGCACCTGCACCGAGACGCGGATGCCCAGGGCGCGAAGCCTCATCCGCACAAGGGTTTCGGTACCGGACTCGCTCCGTGCATCCGCGCGGCGGAGTGCGCGCGCGTAGCGGCGGGGGAGTCGAGTGAATGCGGCCTCGAGTTCGCGCAGGGAGATCAGGCCGCTATTGAGCGCCGAGTCGATCACGACGACCGCGTACTCCTCCGGCTGGCACTGCACCGCGTCGGCGAGTGCGTCGACCACCGATGCGATGCCCGCCCGTGGCCTGTCACCGTGCTGGCGCCAGTGAAGGCATACCGCCGGGTATCGGTTCGGCGCCTGCCGAGGCGTCGTGGGCACGCGGCGCCTGTTGCCTTTCGGGGGCATCGCCACGTGCAGGGTGTCGTCGGGCGGAGTCCAGAGATTCAGCAGGGATGCCGCCGACAGCGAGGTCGCGACTCCTCCGAGCTGCACCGCCCGACGGGCATCGGATGGTGCCCCGGCCGTCGCGTACCAACCCCGACGAAGACGCAGCAGTTCGCCCCGCTCGACGGCGCGAGCGATGGAGTGGTGGGTCATTCCGAAGGCAAGGAGTCCCCTTCGGGAGATGATCTGGTCGCGGTCGTAGGTCGTCGTCATGGCCCCGATCGTGGTCGCCCGAGCGGTGGCCCGCGGCAGACGGTGGTGATTCGGTGGACTTCTTTGCCTGCTCGACCGGAGTGCGGAGTGGAGAACGCGCCCCTTCTCAGGAAGAACCGGGGTGCCGAGCGCGAGAACCGCGTATTAGTCTCATTTCTCCTGCATACGGGCGGCGCCGGTCGGCAGACGGGCGGGCCCTGCGCGCCGCGCGGTGCCCGCGCCATCGGCTGGGGTGTGCATAATGAGTAGGCGCTCACCCTTGTGAACGTGAACAACGATGAGGTTAGAGCGCGTGGCAGACGAACCCGAGCCGGTGGCGAAGAAGTCACGGGCGCCGAGCATGCACGATGTCGCGCGCCTCGCCGGGGTCTCCCACCAGACGGTCTCCCGAGTCATCAACGACGCCCCCAACATCCGTGACGAGACCAAGCAGCGTGTGCTCGATTCGATGGAGCAGCTGCAGTACCGGCCCAACCGGGCCGCCCGCGCGCTGGTCACCTCCCGATCCCGCACTATCGGCATCCTGTCGGCGTCGCGCACGATGTACGGCCCGGCCGCCAGCATTCAGGCGATCGAGGATGCCGCGAGTGCGGCCGGCTACTCCGTCACGACGGCCAGCATCAGCGGCTACGAGTCGACCTCGATCGTGCGCGCCATCGACCGCCTGCTCGACCAGGCGATCGAGGGTCTGGTCGTGATCGCGCCCCAGCGCCGCGTGTTCGACACTCTCGCGGGCATGTCGCTGCGCCTGCCCATCGTCACCCTGCAGTCGACGGGAACCGAGAGCGACATGTCGCTGTCGGTCGACCAGATCACGGGCGCCCGACTCGCCACGAGACACCTGATCGAATTGGGCCACCGGGCGATCTACCACCTTGCGGGCCCGCAGGACTGGATCGAGGCGGAGGCGCGCATGACCGGCTTCCTCGACGAGATGAACGCGCAGGACGTGCCGACGACGGCTCCGATCCTGGGCGACTGGACGGCCGAGTTCGGCTACTTCGCCGGTCGCGAGTTGCTGCGGGTGCGCGACTTCACGGCCATCTTCGCCGCGAACGACCAGATGGCGCTCGGGCTGATGCACGCCATTCGCGACTCCGGCCTCGATGTTCCGCGCGACATCAGCATCGTCGGCTTCGACGACATTCCCGACTCGGCGCACTTCTGGCCTCCTCTCACGACCGTCCGGCAGGACTTTCCCGAACTCGGGCGCCGCTGCATGGCGCTGCTGCTGGGCGGACTCGAGGCCGGCGAGGACTACGCCGGCAGCATTCCTCCGACTCTCGTCGTGCGCGGTTCGTCGGGTGCGCCGTCGACTCGGTAACGATCCAGACACGGCCCGAAATGGTGGTTGACAGGGTGATCCGTTGCGGGTCTACTATGAACACGCGTTGTGAACGTTCACAAGGAATGTGGATCGCACCTCGCACCAGAGCAGACAAGGGAGTCGTCGACATGGCCAGCAGCACTCGCAGCGCAGCCCGTTCATCCTCTCCCTAGCCCGCACCCCCTCTGCCGCGCTGGGCTCTCGCCCTGCACGGCGAACGAATCGGACTCCGGGACGATGCCGGTTCGTGCACCACTGCAGACAACGACGTCCACTGCACATTCGAAAGGAATTCACACAGTGAAAATCAAAACCCTCCTCGCCGGCGTCGCCGCCGGCGCGATGATCATCGGCCTCTCGGCCTGCTCGAGCGGATCGAGCGACAGCGGCAGCGGCGGCGGAGACGGCGGCCTCATCGGCGTCGCGATGCCGACCAAGTCGAGCGAGCGCTGGATCCAGGACGGCGACGCCGTCAAGAAGCAGCTCGAAGACGCCGGCTACAAGGTCGACCTCCAGTACGCGGAGGACGACATCCCCACGCAGGTCTCCCAGATCGAGAACATGATCACCAAGGGTGCAGAGGCCCTGATCATCGCCTCCATCGACGGCACCACGCTCACCAGCGTGCTGCAGGACGCCAAGGACGCCGACATCCCGGTTATCGCCTACGACCGCCTGATCCGCGACACCGAGAACGTCGACTACTACGCGTCGTTCGACAACTTCAAGGTCGGCCAGCAGCAGGCCTGGTCGCTTCTGAACGGTCTCGGACTGACCGAGCTCGACGGAACCGCCATCTCGGGCGCCCCCGCCGGCCCGTTCAACATCGAGCTGTTCGCCGGTTCGCCCGATGACAACAACGCCACGTTCTTCTTCAACGGCGCGATGGATGTCCTCCAGCCGCTGATCGACGACGGAACGCTGGTCGTGGGCAGTGGACAGACCGACTTCCAGCAGGTCGCAACGCTCCGCTGGGACGGCGAAGTCGCCCAGAGCCGCATGGAGGACATCCTGACCTCCACGTACTCCGACGGAACCAAGAAGGTCAACGGCGTTCTCTCGCCCTACGACGGTCTCTCGCGAGGCATCATCTCGGCACTGACCGACGCCGGCTACACCGTGGGCGCCGAGTGGCCCGCCATCTCCGGACAGGACGCCGAGCTCGACAGCGTCAAGGCCATCAACTCCGGTGAGCAGTACGCGACGATCTTCAAGGACACGCGCAACCTGGCGAAGGTCGCCGTCGACATGGCGACCGCACTGCTGCAGGGCGAAGAGCCCGAGGTGAACAACACGAAGGACTACGACAACGGCAAGAAGGTCGTTCCCTCGTACCTGCTCGAGTCGCAGATCGTCGTGAAGGACAACATCAAGGAGGTCCTGGTCGACTCCGGTTACTGGACCGAAGCCGAGATCTCGGGCTAACTCCCTGATACGCCGGATGTTCCGGGCGCGTGACCGAAGTCGGGTCGCGCGCCCGGGACATCCGGTCTCTCCCGCCGCCCTCCGCGGCGGGTTCCCACAGTTTTGTACTACCAGCAAGGAAGCAGGTTCGCGATGACGGACAAGGTCGACGCTCCTCTCAACGACGCTCCGCTCGACGGCGGTCCTCCCAACATCCTCGAGATGCGGGGAATCACCAAGACGTTCCCCGGAGTGAAGGCGCTCCAAGACGTCACGATCGAGGTCGGACGAGGCCAGGTTCACGCCATCTGCGGCGAGAACGGCGCCGGCAAGTCGACGCTCATGAAGGTTCTGTCAGGCGTCTACCCGTTCGGCACCTACGACGGCGACATCGTCTTCGAGGACAAGATCGTCGAGTTCAAGGACATCCGCGACTCCGAGGCCGAGGGCATCGTCATCATCCACCAGGAGCTGGCCCTGAGCCCGTACCTGTCGATCGCCGAGAACATCTTCCTCAACAACGAGCAGCGCGGAGGCCTCGGCCTCATCGACTGGAACAAGACCAACTCGGAGGCGGCCAAGCTGCTCGCCCGGGTCGGCCTGCGCGAGAACCCGACGACCAAGATCATGGACATCGGAGTCGGCAAGCAGCAGCTCGTCGAGATCGCGAAGGCGCTGTCGAAGCGGGTGAAGCTGCTCATCCTCGACGAGCCGACCGCGGCACTGAACGACGAGGACAGCGACCACCTGCTGAACCTGATCCTGCACCTGAAGGAGCAGGGGATCACGGCGATCATCATCAGCCACAAGCTGAACGAGATCAAGAAGGTCGCCGACTCGGTCACCGTCATCCGAGACGGCAAGACGATCGAGACGATCAAGAAGAGCGACGTCACCGAAGAGCGCATCATCAAAGACATGGTGGGCCGCGACCTCGAGCACCGCTACCCCGATCACACGCCGCACATCGGCGCCGAGATCCTGCGAGTGGAGGACTGGACCGCGCATCACCCCCAGGACCCGAGCCGCGTGATGGTCGACAACGTGAACATCACCGTGCGTCGCGGAGAGATCGTGGGCATCGCCGGGCTCATGGGAGCCGGCCGCACCGAGTTCGCGATGAGCCTGTTCGGTCGCACGTACGGCTCGAAGGTCAGCGGCCGCGTCTTCAAGAACGGCGTCGAGATCAAGACCCGCACCGTCTCCGAAGCGATCGCCAACGGCCTCGCCTACGCGACGGAGGACCGCAAGACCTACGGGCTCAACCTCATCGACGACATCAAGCGCAACATCTCGATGGCTGCGTTGAAGAAGCTCGAGAAGCTGGGCCTCGTGAACGACGGCCAGGAGTGGACCGTCGCCAACGAGTACCGCAAGAGCATGAACATCAAGTCTCCGACCGTGCTGGCGAAGACCGGCAAGCTGTCGGGCGGAAACCAGCAGAAGGTCGTGCTGTCGAAGTGGATCTACTCCGACCCCGACGTTCTGATCCTCGACGAGCCCACCCGCGGCATCGACGTGGGAGCGAAGTACGAGATCTACAGCATCATCAACAAGCTGGCCGCCGAGGGCAAAGGCGTGATCGTCATCTCGAGCGAACTGCCCGAGCTGCTCGGAATCTGCGACCGCATCTACGCCCTCTCCGAGGGGCGCATCACCGGCGAACTGCCGATCGAAGAGGCGAGCCCCGAGGCTCTGCTCAAACTCATGACCATGGAAAAGGCCCGCTAGCGCCCGCGCTGGTGGATATAGGAGCACAACGACATGTCTGACCTCGAGACCAAGCCCGCCGACGGCGTCGCGGCCGGCAGCCAGGTGAACCCGGTTGAGAACAGGTTCACCGAACGGTTCAGCCACATCTTGTCCGACCTCGGCAAGAACGGCATCTTCATCGCACTGATCCTGGTGGTGGTGCTGTTCAGCGTGCTGACCAACGGCATCCTGCTGCGACCGCAGAACATCTCCAACCTGATCGTGCAGAACGGCTACATCCTCGTTCTCGCGATCGGCATGGTGATGGTCATCATCGCCGGTCACATCGACCTGTCGGTCGGATCGGTGGCGGCCTTCGTCGGCGCCGTATCCGGTGTCTTCGCCGTTCAGTGGGGTCTTCCCTGGTGGCTGTCGATCATCCTGTCGCTGCTGGTCGGTGCCCTCGTGGGTGTCTGGCAGGGCTTCTGGATCGCCTTCGTCGGCATACCCGCGTTCATCGTGACGCTCGCGGGCATGCTCATCTTCCGCGGCCTCGCGCTGGTCGTTCTGGGCAACGCGAACATCGGCTCGTTCCCCGCCGAGTATCGCGGACTCGGAAACGGCTTCATCAGCGACGTGTTCGGAGATCTCGAACTCGACCCCCTGACCCTCGGAGTTGCCGCGATCGCGGTCATCGCACTCTTCGTGCAGCAGTTCCGCACCCGCAGAGGCCGCGCGAGCTACGGCCAGGCCGTCGAGCCGATCGTCTGGTTCGTCGCCAAGCTGGTGCTCATCGCCGTGGCCATCGGATTCTTCGCCTACGCTCTCGCCAGCTACAAGGGCATCCCGATCACGCTGATCGTGCTCGCCGTGCTCGTGCTCGTCTACGGCATCGTGATGAACCGCTCGGTCTTCGGCCGGCACATCTACGCCATCGGCGGCAACCTGCACGCGGCCGAGCTCTCGGGCATCAAGACCCGCAACGTCACGTTCTGGCTGTTCGTCAACATGGGCTTCCTCGCGGCTCTTGCAGGTCTCATCTTCACGGCCCGCCTCAACCTCGCAGGCCCGAAAGCCGGTGACGGCTTCGAGCTCGAGGCCATCTCGGCAGCCTTCATCGGCGGCGCCGCGGTTCAGGGTGGTGTCGGCACCATCGGCGGCGCGATCATCGGTGGTCTCATCATCGGTGTTCTGAACAACGGCATGTCGATCATGGGTATCGGCATCGAGTGGCAGCAGGCGGTCAAGGGCCTCGTGCTGCTCTTCGCCGTCGCCTTCGACGTCTACAACAAGCGCCGCTCCGGAGGCCGCTGATCCCCGAGGAGTTCAGCCCGAGCCCGGGCGAGATCCACGTCGTTCTCGGCGTCGACTCGCCCGGGCTCGATGCCGTCCTGGCGCGGGTCGCGGGTGAGGTCGCGTTCGCTCATGTGCGGCGGCTGTCCGGCCTGACCGCCACCCTCGACCTGGCCGACAACGTGTTCCTCGGCATCGAGCCGCGCCGACGGCTGTTCGGGCTTCCGGGAATCGTCGACCGGGTGTCGATGCGCACGCGCACGACCGCCCTGCTGCGCCGCGTCGACGTGTACACACCGCTGCCCACCCCGGCGAAAGAGCTCGACGCCGCGTCGCGCGTGCTCGTCGAAGTGGCCAGGGCGCTCGCCCACGGAGCCACGACGATCGCCCTCACCGAGCCGACCGCCGGGCTGACCGAGGCCGGCGCCGGCCGCGTCACGCAGGTGCTGCGCCGCCTCGCGAACGACGGAGTCGCGGTCGTCATCGCCTCGCAGCGACCCCGCCTGGCGCTCGAGGTCGCCGACACCGTCTCGGTGCTCTCGTCGGGCTCGGTCACGACCGTGCTGCGGCCGGGCGACAGTCGAGTGGATGCCCGTGGCCGGCTCCTCCGGGTAATGGCCGGCGAGGCGCCGCCCGGCGCCACGGGCCCTGCGTCACGCGACCGGGCGACGGAGTCGCCATCCGGGCCCCTGGTCGAGGTCGTGAACTGGAGCACTCTCGACGAGTTCGACCGCACCACCCCGGTGGTCGTCGACGCGTCGGTGAGCGCGGCGGCCGGCGAGATCGTCGGCTTGGCCGGACTCGAGGGATCGGGCCGCAACGAACTGCTGCTCAGCGTGTTCGGGCGCACGGCGGGAACCGAGCCCACCGGCGTGGTGCTGCTCGACGGCCTGCCCGTCGACACGAGCACGACCATCGCAGCGATCCACGCCGGCATCTTCGCCATCGTGACGGTGCAGCCGAAGTATCGCGTGCGCATCGTGGGCGGCATCTCCGCGCCCGCAACGCCCTCGATGCTGCCGGCGCTCGTGAACACGGGGCTGGTCAGCCGTGACGACGAGCCGCACGCGTCGACGCCGGGAGCGCGGGCGCTCGACGCCGTGCGCATGCGGGGGCGCGACGACGAGTGGGTGCGCATCCGCAGCCTGCTCGAACTGTTCCCGGCATCGGAGCATCGAGTGCTGCTGCTCGTCGAACCGACCCGCGAGCTCGACTCCGAGCAACGTGCCGAGGTGTGGCGGCTCCTCGGGGAGATCACGGCTGCGGGCAAAGCGGTGATCATGACGTCGTCCGACCTCGACGAGCTGCAGCAGCTGTGCGACCGCACCGTGGCGATGGCCGGCGGTCGCGTCGTGGGCGAGGTGCCCCGGGGCGGCGACCTGCTCGACCTGCTCGACCTGATCGCACCGCTCTAACACAGGAAGAATCGCGCCGAGCGCAGGTTCTCGTGCGCCGGGCTCCGGTTGCTCCTGTGTCGCGGCGGTCGCTACGCCGAGACGTCGAGAGTCGGGGTGCCGTTGACGCTCAGCACACGCCACGCGCCGTCGGCCCACTCGATCTCGTTGATGGCGGCGTTGTGGATGTGGGGGATCTCCTGGCCGAGGATCTCGGAGAGGACGAAGCGGATGATCGTGCCATGGCAGACCGCGGCGATCGTCGCATCCGGCCCGTCGATCGGCAGCCGCGTGTCGCGGATCTCGCCGATGGCGCGCATGCCGCGCAGCGTCACGGACTCGCGGCTCTCGATGTCGGGGTACTCGGCATCGGGTTCGTCGGGCATCGGGCTCGTCGCCACGGTTCCCTCGAAGGAGGCGTAGTCGCGCTCGATGAGGTCGTCGTAGCTGGCGCCGAGGTCGATGCCGAGGATGTCGGCGATGATGCGCGCGGTGTCGCGGGCGCGCGCCAGCGGCGACGACACGATGGCGGCGAGGCCCTGGTCGGCGAGCAGCGCCGCGGTCTCGACGGCCTGCGCGCGACCGGTGGCGTTGAGAGGAATGTCGCTCGATCCCTGCAGTCGGTCGTCGCGGTTCCAGTCCGTCTGGCCGTGGCGGATGAGTTCGATGCGCATAGAGGAACGGCTTTCGTCGGCAGGGTGGGGAGGGCGATCCGGTCAAGCGTCGGGGCCCTGACCCATCGTAGAACCCCGCTCGACGACACGCCCCTGTGCGCTTGTTTCTGCACATCTGTTCGGGCGCGAAAGCGCGGTTCTGAGCAATGGTCGCTTTCGACTTGCGCGTTAACCTTGGCCTGAGACAATGCCTCCATGACGAAGAAGATCACCACGGCGCTGGCCGAACTCATCAAGGCTCTGGGGAAGCACGCGGAGATCGCCGCCACCCCCGATGCGTCGGTTTCGAAGATCGAGCGGGCGACCGTTCGCGTGCAGAAGGCGGCCACCGCCTACCTGTCGTCGCTGCCCGCGAAGAAGCGGCTGGCCAACCCGTTCCTCGGTGTCGTCGACGACCGCATCGACGACAATCTGCGGGCCACGCTCGAGGCCGAGCGCCAGACGATCTCGAAGAAAGAGAAGAAGGCCTCGAAGTAAGCCCCCGGCGGGGCTAGGCCGACGGTGCGCTGGCGATGGTCCACAGAGCGGAGCGCAGTGCCCGCTGCTCGGCCTCGGGCACCTCGCCCAGCCTGGCCGCGATCGCCGCGTCGCGTTCCACGGTGACCTTCTCGTAGACCGCCGTGCCCGCGGCGGTGGCGGCCGGGATACGCACCCGCCTGTCGGTCGGCGAGGCGCTGCGCACGATGAAGTCGCGGCCCTCGAGCCTGTCGAGCACCGCGATCAGCGTGGTCTTGTCGATGCCCAGCTGTCGCGCGATCTCCAGCTGGGTGCGCGGGATGCCGTCGGTCACCACCGACAGCACCAGCCAGTCGCGCAGATCGGCCAGGCCGGCGGCCTTCGCGACCGCGTCGAAGTCGGCGCGCAGCACCTCGGCAGCCCGGTGCATGAGCCAGGTGAGATCGGCCGTCTCGAGGGTGTCGACCGAGGAGCAGACCCCGGCCGGTATCGACGCCGGCTCGGCGGCCGCACACGCCTCGGAGGAGACAGCGGTCGAGTCGCGGGACATGACCCAAGGGTACGGCTCCCGACCGAGTTCGTCCAGAATGAGATTGTCTTGCTTCGGATGATCTCATGTCGTATCGTTGGCGACGACCTCAGGAGAAAATCATGTTCCTCGCTTCGATCATCGTGTCCGCCCTGCTCGCGATCGCCGTCGGCGGCTCGGGCTACAACAAGCTCATCAAGAACGAGACCGTCATGAAGGGCATGGACGTGGTGCACGTGCCCCGCGACAGGGTCTGGATGCTCGGGGTGCTCGAGATCGCAGCCGCCCTCGGTCTCGTGGCCGGCATCTTCTGGTGGCCCATCGGGGTCGCCGCGGCCATCGGCGTAATCGTCTACTTCATCGGCGCCGTCATCGCCCATCTGCGCGTGAGCGACACCAAGGGGCTCGCTGCTCCCGCGGTACTACTCGTCGTGGGCATCGCCGCCCTGGTGCTGCGCCTGCTGAGCGTCTAGACCTGTCGTTCCCTGAGCTTGTCGAAGGGAGACCTACTCGACCAGCGCCAGCGTCTAGACCGCGAAGAGCTTCTGCAGTCGGGCGATGCCCTCGGCCAGCGGCTCGTCGCCCAGCGCGTACGACAGACGCAGGAACCCGCTGGGCCCGAAGGCCTCTCCGGGAACGACGGCCACCTCGGCCTGGTCGAGGATCAGGTCGGCCAGCTCGAGAGACGTGGTGGGAGTGACTCCGCCCCATGAGCGCCCGAGCAGCCCGGTGACATCGGGGTAGACGTAGAACGCGCCCTCGGGAGTCGGGCACACGATTCCGTCGATGGCGTTGAGGCCCGCGACGATGGTCTTGCGCCGACGGTCGAAGGCCTGACGCATCTCCTCGACCGCGTCCTGCGGACCGTTCAGGGCCTCGATGGCGGCGCGCTGCGACACGTTCGAGACGTTGCTCGACAGGTGCGACTGCAGGTTCGCGGCGCCCTTGATGGCGTCGGCCGGGCCGACCATCCACCCGACCCGCCATCCGGTCATGGCATACGTCTTCGCGACGCCGTTGACCAGGATCGTGCGGTCGGCCAGCGCCGGAACGGCCTCGACGATCGACACCGCGCGAACGCCGTCATAGGTGAGGTTCTGGTAGATCTCGTCGGTGATGACCCACAGCCCGTTGGCCTCGGCCCATTCGCCGATGGCGCGAGTCTGCTCTTCCGAGTACACCGCGCCCGTGGGGTTCGACGGCGATACGAACAGCAGCACCTTGGTGCGCTCGGTGCGCGCGGCCTCGAGCTGCTCGACGGTCACGAGGTAGTTCTGGTCGCTGCCCGCGAACACGTCGACGGGCACACCGCCCGCGAGGCGGATCGCCTCGGGGTACGTGGTCCAGTAGGGAGTGGGCACCAGCACCTCGTCGCCCGGATCGAGCAGCGTGGCGAAGCTCTGGTAGACGGCCTGCTTGCCGCCGTTGGTGACGATGACC